>Ga0208161_1000021_pt1 | contig 72994 bp, 59 predicted proteins | sample CB_VirMetaG_3_FD_184538 | JGI IMG/M metagenome (GOLD analysis project Ga0208161, IMG submission 184538) | Freshwater to marine saline gradient viral communities from Chesapeake Bay - CB_1508_1S Viral MetaG (SPAdes) (version 4) | ecosystem: Environmental > Aquatic > Marine > Coastal | place: USA... | reverse complement strand
TCTGGCGTGGAAATGTAATCACCATTTGACCCCGGAAGCTCAATCCACCGAGAGAATGGCCCACGGGCATTAGCGGTGCCTTGGAGTGTCCATACCTCACCTGTGGAGGATTCCCAGGCTTTACCGGCTTCCCAGTCATTCGCGTTAAAGTCCACAGCAGGCGTGGCTGTCGGGTCTGTCGAGGCTATGACTACGGCGCGGGAGACTTTGCCGGTGAAAATAGCGGCAGTGCCGACGTTGCCAGACCCAACCTCTACAACCGCCGTGGAGTCATAAATCCCGCTACTCGAAAGGGCTACATCTGCATCCCCTAGTTGAACCCATGAAATATCGCTTAACGGAGTGCCAGCGGGTTGATTTGATGTGTAAAAATTTACTGCGTCTGCGGAGTCAGACCAAGATGCGCGAACCCACCCGCCCGTTTTGTTGGCGAAAGGAATGCTGGCCGTCGATGACGCATTAACCGACGATGCCCCGTCGCTAGACAACAAGACTCGCAATGCGCTGCTTAGAGACTGAAACTGGAAAGACCGCTGGTTTCCTGATGCAGTCCACTTGTTGACAAATATCTGTTGGTCTGACCAATCATCAGCGGCCACCCACGCAATCAGCGTAATGTCCCCAGTAACACTAGCCGCCGCACTATCAGGAGTAGATACATACGTCCCCGATACCCCATCAAGCTCCACCCACTTCGATGTGGATGAGGATATGGCTGGGCCGGTAGCCTCTGTGACTACGCCTGTGGAGGATACCGTATTCCCGTTGTGGGTCGTGAAGGCTTTGACACCATCGACCATCAGGCCATGATAGGGCGAGGATAGAACACCCGTGGAAACATACTCGCCTGGGTTCTGGTTCGTCTGGCCTGTGACTTCTTCTAGTTGCCAGTTTGTGATTGAGAGGGTGGCGGCAACATTGCAGCGAATGCGTGGGCTTACTACCGTTCCTGATGCATCAGTCTGTACCGTGATAGAGTATCTTTGAGGGGACGCTGTTGGCGCTATTGTCAGGGCGTCATTTGCTATTGCGTCACCCTGAACAATAATCGAAACATCACTTGCTCCAACACTTCCAGAAATAACCGCAACTTCCGCAGTAAAAACAAAAGTTCTGCCGCCTGCTCCAGACCCGTCATCAGATATAACTACGTTCTGATATATCCACCCATTAGACGTTCCGTCAAAAGTGGCCTGAGTCGCAGAATCAACAACCGCGCCGTTTTGTTCCGTATAAGCCGCATTCGTCATGTCCTCAGAGGCAACAATCAGGTTGGTTACTACCCTCGCCCCCTGCATGCGAGCCTGACCCGACTTAACGTCGATGATCCGGCCTTCCCAATCCTTTTGCGTGGCTGTAGTGGCGCGGGTGTAGGTGGGGGTTACCCTGGTGCTAGCAATGTTGGATACTAAAGAATTCTGTAACGGTAGTCCGAGCGTGGGCACAGGCTCACCAGATCCCCGAATGGATTGGCGGATGCCTTGCCGGATAGAATTTACTATGGCGGTTCTCAAACGACTACCTCTTTAAAGATAGAGGATGGAGCGACGATCAGCCGCCCCAGAGCCTCTAAAGGTCTTACTCAGGTACTGCGAGTACAAATCCAGCTTCAGGACGGTACACTTCAACACCATACAGGCAATCAGCCGTGTACAGGTTGGAGAGGTATTCCTGCTTGTACTGAGTTTGTGAGCGGACAGACATCTGCTCAGCAAGTACAATCGCATCACGGTGGAACAGCAATGCAGCTCGAGTAGCAATACCCGTTGCAGCAGTGTTGTCACCAACGGCTTCGATAGTCGCACAGTTAGATGATACATACACATCCACGCCGTACAGATTACCGATCAGGCCGCTCTGGACACCAGTACCGTTTACGAAGTCAGAAGACACGTAGCGGTCAATGCCCATGATGGCGTTACGAACCGAAGGCGGGATGATCAGGTGTCGATCTTCCATCGGCACGTCGTTGTCATCGAGCTTCTGGATCATGTCGCGGAAGAAAGCATCCGTGAACACGTCAGAAGCTACCTGGGTGTCGTCCGTGTACTGAGTGGTCGTACCGTTGTCGTTGAAGAAACAACCGGTGTGCTGGTAGTCAGTTTCAGCAACCGCATCAGAGTACACAACAGCGCCGCCGTCACCAAAACCAGTACCACAAGAGTGGAGGTCGGTATCAACACGCTTTGCCAGTGAGTAACCAGCATCGGAGGTGTAAAACTGTCGCAGGCTGTTGAGTGCCTGTACTTCAACGATGTCTTCGATCAAACGTGAGTATTCAAAGTGACGATCAATGTCGATAGTCAGTTCGCTCTCAGTATTCGCAATGATCGTTACTGCCGTATCCGCAGCCTTTGCGTTCGCGTCACCACGAGTAGGCTTGGGAATATGCAGTTTGTCGCCCTTCTTGCCAGACATTGAAATCTTCTTGACAAGGGGTGCAACCTTTAGTGATCTTTCATACGCAGCGATGATTTCATCACTCCAGATTTCCAACGCCCATCTCGGGGCGTCCGACTATAGCATCACAGCAGAGAAAGAATCCTCTCCTGCGCCTTCTCACTTAGTCTGTGCGGGTCACGCTTCATTAGCTTAAGCTCGTCTCGGATAGCGTCCCGCACTTCTGTGCTGACCTGCTGCCCCTTGATGTTTGTCTCCATCCAAAGACAAAACCTGGCTTGCTCCCTCTTCAGGAGAAGATGCTTGACGATGTTTCTAAGAACTGGGCAGGCTCTTTTGTAGCCATCCCAGGATAGGCAGGTGCTGCTCTGCCAGTTTTCGTTCTTAGATTCACGGTGGTCCATGTGCCCACCAAGCGAGTTTTGTAGCATCCCGAGAAGGGCGATAGCGTTATCTGCCATTCCAATTCTCAGTCTTGGTTTTACATAAACGCCATTTGTTACCTGAACGTCTATGCAGCCCTCGCCGTCAATCAATCCTGCTAAATACTTCCAACTGATACGCTTCATGGATTGCCTCCGAACTGCGTGTGTTAGTCTGTCGTGTTCCCTCTGGTAGACCTGTTAAGCCGTCCCAGTTATTCAGAGAAGGTTTTACATTCCCAAAAATTAAAGGTTAGGAATGAACGTTGCTGCTTCTGTCTTGGCGGTATTACCCCCCGCACCAGGATAAGTGGCTGTAGCCATGAATTACTCCTACTTAACTCGCCCTTCCTGATACGCTTGCATTATCTCGTCGGCAAGCGCGGTATATCTATCAGGGTCTGTCTTCATTAGTTTAATAATGTCGGCCCTGCGATAAACTTTCTTCCTTGACCCATCTGATCCACCCTGCGAACCTCCTGTGCTGGCGGCTTTGAGTTGATTCTTGCGCGCCTGCCTTTCGACATCCACTGTTTGCTGTGATACTGACTTCCGCTCTTTCCAGAGTGAAAACAGTTCATCAGCAGCTTCGGAATCGTACTCTTGATCCGCTCTAACAAAGAGCTGCTTGCGAATATTCGAGGCCTTGATCCACTCTGCAAATGCTGAGTCCTGCAAGATTTGCTGCATGTCCGGGTGCTTCGATTGAAGCGCGGATAGTGCGGTCTGCTTGCGGTGCTCAGAAGCTGCTTGCGATGCCTCTCGTATTCTCGGGTGATTCTCAATAGCCCTGTTAACGGCTGACTGAGGATCGGTAAAGTAATCTAATTCATCTTCAGGCTCAACGGTCTGTTGAGGTGCTTGCTGCGACGAGATATACTCATCTACAACTTTACGAAGCTCGCCAACCTCCGACCCTTGTTTGCCAAGCGCCTTTTCCGCCTCTTGGTGCATCTGGACAATTTCTTCAAGAGATTTTCCTTGATACTTTTCTGGGATCTGTGGTTGTGGTTGAGGTTGCTCATCTAACGATTGAGTCTCATCGAGATCGTCTTCAATGACGTCTACTTGTTCCCCTTCAGGAGGCAGATCTAACATTGTGGCTCGGGACATACATTAAACTCCGTGGACAAACCATTATGGAGGTGATTTTCTGCCAGCCTTTTCGTGTTCTCTCACCCATCTCATGTGCCTGCCTGGGAAGTCCCCAGAAGCACCCTCTAGAATGAAAGCCGGAGCTGACAACTGTTTGGCCGCGTCTTCACCACAATCGCACCTACAGACTGAGGCGTTGTCGCTAACCATTTTTTCAAATACGTGCCCGTTAGGACACCTAAAGTCAAATATCTTGTACATCTTCTTCCGCTTGCTCTCTTGCGAAGCCTACCGCGTCCTGAAATGCCAGGATTGCACGAAATGCGTCCAATTGACCCTTGCGAAAAAACAGGTCGTCTGCGCTAGATATGGTAGACAACTCTGATAAGTTGCTGATTCTATTGTTTATTTCTTCAATTAACTGGGTGTACCCAGCATGATTAAACAAAGAATTGTAGTTATCAAAGTAGTCTTCTAGCTCAGGCGTCATACAATATCCTGCTATGGTTAATGGACTGTATCAGCATGTCAAATCAAAGTCAAGAGGTTTTTCATTATTTACCACTTTTCTTTGCAGAATCTGCTTTCTCGAGGTCTTTTACCTGCTTCTCCAGCGCATCAATACGTCTAGAGGCCTTGGCGAACGCCTCGTTGATCTCGTTCATTGCTTTGTTAAACTGTGGTTGGCTGATCATGTTATTCCTTTTTAGTTGTTTCTATACGGCATCAAGACTTTTGGAGACAGACTCAATCTTCTTCTCAAGGAAGTCGAGTATGGCTAGGAGTTTAACCTCCATTCAAGCGCCTCATCAGTTCTTCTTCCATCTGCGAACTGCGCTCCGAATCCTTAGAGGACTGCTTGGCAGCGGACTCCTTGAGCTTCAAGTCCTTCTCCTTGAGGGTCAGTTCAGCGACCTTGAGTCTACGCTCGAACTCCTTGTCGTCCTGACTCCCCTTGTCGAGATTCCTCGTAACAGCCTCGATCTTGTCGATCTCCATCTCCATCGGGACGTACTGAGCCTCTACAGCGTACTTATTAGCCCTTGACATTGACTCCTGTGCCTGAGCCTTCAGCGCGGCTGTCTGAGAAGCCTGGAAGTCCATCTGTGCCTGGTGCATCTGCTGCTGCATCTGCTGTTCTTCTGGAGAGGGCTTCATTGCTTGTTGTAGTGAAGCGATAAGCTCTTCGCGGTTCGACAGGTTCATGTTCTCAATAATAGACTGTACTAACGTGCCGTACAGAGGAGAGTCCTGCTTCATTGTTTGAAGTAACTGCACCAACTGGCTCACCTCGTATTCTCTGGCGATAATCCCCAGGGTAGACGTAGCGTTGAACTTGTAATCAGCAACAGGATACGAATCGGGGTCAAACTGCATGTACCTGTAAGCCGCCTTCTTGACGAAGGGTATCAGGAAGGATTCTTGGAAGTTAATCAGTGTGCGTTTGTGTCTCTTAATGATCGCTCCAAGAGACATAGAAATACCGGCAGCAGTGGCCTCACCATTGACTTGTCCTGCGATACCCGCTGAATCTACTGCGCCAGTGGCTTGTTGTACCATCTGTTGTAACGCCGCTGCTTGAGCGAACGTAATCTGGCTGACATCACCGAAGTTGAACGGCTGGAGGACTTCTCTGGGATCACCGTTGGTTAACAGAATCTGTCCTGGCCTGATCTGGGGTTTTGCGCCTCTTGGCATTCTGGTGGCGTCAATGGCCATCATGGGGTGGACAGTGAGTGCCAGCGCGTCGATTCTCGCCCTGATCTCGGCATCAAGGGCTTTCTGAGAGTTATACCCTTTTTCGCAAACGCCTCGCCCCCAGAACCTTGATGGAACAACATCCCATGGGAACGCGACTACAGGGCGGTCTTGCATCATGTAAGGATTGGCTTCGGCCTTTAGAAGAACCCCGCCGTTAGCAATGACAACCACGGCTTCAACGTAAGCGCCTTCCTCTTCTACGTCCGTTTCTGCCTCGAGCATTTCTCGCGGCACAAGCCCGTAATACTTAGTTAATCTGACTTTATCGTCGTGGTAGATAGTGAGGTCTTGGTCAGGCTCTAAGTCCGTATCAGGAGAGGCAGATCCAACGTATACATCCTTGTAGACGCCCTTTTCTTGTAATGCCTCAACGTAGTGAGCAGATACAAACTCGTCAATAGCGACTCCCATCGCGTCTTCGATGCAGGTAGCCACTGGGTCGATCAGGAAGTTCTGCGGCATGACAGGGTTTAGCCTTACTCTGACACGATCCCTGATGTTGACACCGATAGCCTTTAGCTCACCGTCCATGAGGGGTTGGCTGCCAGGGGACATTTCCTTGATTTCGTCAATAACGACTTCGCCAATACCCGTACCGAATACGGCTGCGTTAATGAGACACTCCGCTACGGACTTCCTGATTCGAGTCTGTCCAAAGTCTTCAGTGAGTTTGTTCCTCAGGAACTGTGCGTCTTGATTGTCTTGATCAGACATGTCATCAGAGATGTCAAACCACTTGCCTCTGCCGAATGTTGCTTCTTCCAGTTCTGCGACGTTTGACTCAACGGCCTGCTGGAGTGCCGGGGCGATGATTCTACTTCGCTCTGACTCTCGGGTTCTGTCCTCTTCGGCCCAGATGCCGCGCCACAGCCGGTAATACTCCTGGTGCTTGTCCTCGTAGTTTCCTTCGTAATGGTCGCGCCAGTTGTCACACTTGCTCATTACCCATTCTTCAACACTCTGGTCAACCATCAAGGGGTCGACTTCAAACAATTCGCTCATATCAGTAGCCTGCAACAATATCTAAAATTTGGTGGTCTTCTATTTCGTATTCGTAGTCGTATGCGACGTTAGCCAGTTGGTCAATGTAAGCCAATGCGTCGATCAAGTCGTCGTGAGTCAGTGGGTCAGGGAATTGAAAGAGTTGGTCAAGGAAGCGTGTATTCCATTCGCCCCTCTTGAGAGATATGTACCCGTTCTCAAACCTTCCTTGTAGTGCCCACATGATTCTATCGGTCTTTTTCCTGTTGCCGTGGGTTAACTCCACTACCCGGAAGAACGCGCCATGTCTTTTCTGGAGGTCAACAAGGGGAGACATCACCGCTTGTTTAGCTATGCCTCTCTCTATCCCCACCGAGACGGGGTCGTAGTCCCTAACCGCTTGGAATATCTTCACAGCAGTCTCGTCTAGCGTCCATCTGCCGTGAATCACGTTCTCTACTAACCATCCAGTTGGTGAGACAGTAACCACCGCGATAGCCGTTTCGTCTAGTCTTGAGTTTTTACTCTTCTTCTTTCCCGCCTCCTCAAATCCAGCAAGGTCTACTGCGATGTAGACATCACCCTCCATTTTCTCTCCATATTGTATCCATTCTTCCTTAAACATTTCAGAGCCTCTAGCCTCAAACGAGGCCATGAACTCCTGGCGGAAGGCGTAAGACGACATGGATCTCTTGGCAATGTCTATCTCTGCTGGGTCTAACAGGGGGTTATCATAGGAGGTGAAGTGCCATGCCTTGTATGTCGGGTCGTCCTCTAGCTCGGCGTACTTGTACAGGTCGTAGAAGTGGTTTCTACCCATCGGAGTACCAATGAACAGCGCACTTCCCTTTTGGTCAGCCAGTGCTGGTCGCAGGATCTCTTCGAATACAGACGGCTTCATGTCCGCGTACTCATCCAAGACCAAATACTTGAGAGACACACCACGCATTGTCTCGGGTCTATCCGCACCCTTCAGGCTAATGACTGCGCCGTTGATCAGGGTAATCTGTAAGTTGTTGATATGCGATGATTTGACGACCGGAGCAGCCAGTTCAAGCAGGAGATGCCACATAATGTCTCTGGCCTGTCCTTGGGTTGGTGCAACGTAGAACACCGCCCCTGATCCGTCTTGCAGGGCGTTAACAATCATCTTCCATGCAGCGTATCTGGACTTGCCAGAGCGTCTACCAGCGGCGATAACCTGGAATCTAGTCTCATCTACCCATAGCTCTTGCTGCCACGGGATTAACTCAATATTGAGATCAGCCCCCATACGTCCACATCACGGGGTATTCCCGCAAATCAACGTGAACGAAGTCATTTCCTACACCTATTCCGGTAAATCCGATCTTAATAGCCTCATTGACCAGAGTGAAGCGTTGGAATCCGCCTCGAACCTTGATATCTGCCGCTATTCCCTCAGAATGAGTGCCTGGTTTTGATTTAGCAGCCTCAATGGGGTGATCAGGGCTGCGATATCCTGATGTGATGACAAACGGGAAGCCGCATTCGCTCCGGAGTCGGTCTAACAGGGACAGGAAGATGGGATTCATCTTGTTTTCACCCGTGTGCTGGCAGTCGAACTCCGATATGTCGAAATATTGGTAGGTCATATCACGACGTGCCGATCAGTCAACTTCATGGAACTCTGCCTCTAGGGGTTGGTCATCAGGTTGGTCGCTAATATCTACCTGTCCTACGCCGGATATGTTGATCTGGATCTGGCTCTTGCCTGCTCCCTTGCTGACTTCATTCTCAAAAGCCGCTATCGGTAGCAATCTGTCCATACAAAGCTTCCATGCAGCAGCCTGGTGCTTGTGATCATCGTCCAAAGCCGCATCTAGTATGGTCTGGAGGACTTTCTTGCTCTTCGGAGAGGCCAACATACGAGCCTTGTACTCGTTGATGATAGCGGCATCCCCTTTAGGGCGGCCTACTTCCTTCCGGTTACCAGCCTTTTTAGCAGCAATCTCCTTCTTGGGAGGACGGCCACGCTTACGCTTGCGGAGATTAATCTCTTTTCGCTCTGCTACGGCCTCTTTCTGCTTGTCAGTCAGCATTATTCCGTCTTGTGTCTTGTGAATTACGTTTTATGATACACAAGGTTGGTTGTTGGGCTGGAGCTGGGTGGAGTCGAACCACCGTCTTCTGCTTCCCGTTGGGTTTTAGCCAGAATCGACACCCTTTTCAGCCCCGTTCATCTATTTAACGTGTATATTAGTAATATACATTGACGTTTAATGTACAGGATTACAACACGATAACCACCTGAATGTCAAGCGATTTAATGAATAAATGCTCGTTGTAAATAAGATTAGGGGAATCAAGGACTTGCGAGGGTGTTGCTAATTGCCTTATTTTGTATTTGGGGGGGTACTACTATAATAATGCCACCGTATTCCCCCTCCCCCCCATCAATTCCCGTGTGGTCGGGCCTGATCGGCCGCTACGTGGCGCACTGTTATGCTATGCGTGGATGGTTGTGGTGCGGCCTATGAGCTGCCTTAATGCCATGCCTATGAGCCTACCTGACGTCCTACATACTGCACCGATATGCTACTGAACGTCCTCAAGCTACATATGATTATACCATATCATTCTGCAGATATAATGTAGTAATAATGGAGGAATAATGGAGACGCATTAGTTGGTATAGGCATTGCATGGTACCAAGGAAAGTGACGCAAATGGTCACATTGTGACGCGCACAAGGTCAGAAAGTGACGTAAATGGTCACATCTTGACACACCATGCACAGACCATGCCAAGTACCCCATATTGGCTACAACCCAGCAGATACGCGGCCTTCAGCCATTTTGGCCATTGTTGGCACAAAATATGCTTATATATCGGTGCAACACACACAAACGCCCACAGGGCACAGGAGCATAGATACATGAACATAGAAAAGCGACACATCGAAAGCGCGGACCGAAGCGGGGACTTTTGGGTTATCACCCGCAACGATGGTCGGGAGCGTCTTAGCTACCTGTTCGACACTAAGCGCGAAGCAAAGTTGGCGCTCGCTGACATTGAACGGGGTAACTGGAACCACAGCGTGGAAATTTCGGAGTGGGTGTAATGAAGCCTATCAGCAGAAAAATGCTCAACAGCTTGAGAGAATTTATTGCCGATTTTGATGCAGCCAACAACCACGAGCAAAAGGTCTGGGGCCAGAGCATCGACACTATCGCGGTAAATATCCCAACAGCAACACGCAAGGCGTTGGTATCGCGTGGCCTGATAGAGGTGACAGAGCGCAGCCGTCCGGCTGAAGTAATGAAGCGTTACAAATTCGGAACCCGCTTTGAAGTGTCCGCTACGGTTGATCGGACGTACGTCGGAAAGCCAACAGGGAAGGGCCGCAACGTTGCACAGCACCCGCACACAGCCGCTGGGGTAACACCATGATGGATTGCAAACAACACTACTACGATGAAACCGGCCATTGCTTTGAGTGCGATGCGCCACAAACACACAACGCCCACAGGGCATGGGAGCATAGAAAGATGGACAAAATGTACGCGTATTTTAAAGATTTGCCTATTGGCACCATATTTCACGCTAATGGCAACGAATGTAAAAAGGTGTCTAGCAGAACTGCCAGCATTGATTCACCTATAGCGGCAGGCACATTCTACTGGAAAATGAATGATCTTTGCGTAGTTGGGTGCTATTCTAGGCTGGCAAACTAACACACACATAATGGAGCAACAAACATGATCAAACTATCACAAGCTGGAAAGATGCCCAGTAAATCATGGTCCCTGCAGGCATTAGATACCTGCCCGGGTTCTAAGAATAGCGACGGTACGCTGGTGGATGCCTGCAAGGGATGCTACGCCACTACTGGCAATTACCGCTTCCCCAACGTCAAGGCCCCACGCGAGCATAACCGAGAAGACTGGAAGCGCGATGAATGGGTGTCTGATATGGTGCAGGCATTGGATACCGAGCGATATTTCCGCTGGTTCGACAGCGGTGATATGTATGATATTCGGCTTGCGGCTAAAATCCTTGATGTCATGAAACGGACACCATGGGTTAAGCACTGGATGCCGACCAGGATGGCCAAGTTTGCCAAGTTTCAGCCCGTGATACGCGCTATGGAAAGACTGCCCCACGTTGTTGTACGTCGGTCCAGTGATAGCATCGAAGGCAAGGTGATACGGGGCCGCAATACGTCAACAATCATTCATTCCCCTGCACATGCTGACAGTATGCACACTGTATGCACAGCATACGAGCGTGAAGGTAAGTGTGGAACATGCCGGGCATGCTGGGATAAGACAGTACAGGTTATTGCATATCCCGCCCACGGGCAGAAAATGACGCGATTGATAGCCAAGGGATAACAGAATGAAGGCTTTACTAGAAAGAATCATGAATGATGCGCACGGCGATCTGGATACGGCAATATTTGCCCTTCAGGATGGGGCCTATCTGGGCGCTATAGGGGTCAGCCAGCTAGAAGCGGAAATGCTATATGATCTGCTGATTAATGCCGAGGTTGACCATGACTGGGGCAATGGCACCACGCAGTACACGACTAGCGACTACTTCATTTATGTATGTGGGCCATTAATAACGGTTGAGGACAGGATATGAACCAGAACCACGACAGCCAGCACTGTATCCGCAGACTTCGTATCAGCGGTGATTATAGGGCAGAAAACCCTGTAATCAGGGAAAGCAGGCAGACACCAATACCAGAGCCAGGACCCGTATACACTGGCAGTAATTGTGCCTATGAGGTAGTATGCTGGGCAGGTAACAAATCAATCATTAGGTATACAGGGGTATAGCATGGGGAAGATATTAATAGCATGCGAGGAATCGGGCAGGGTCAGGGATGCTTTCCGTGAACGTGGGCACAATGCGTGGTCATGTGACATCCTGGACTGTAGGTCCAGCGAGTATAAGGAATATCACATCAAGGGTGATGTACTGGAAGTGTTACAAGATGACTGGGATATGATCATAGGGTTTCCACCGTGTACCTATTTGTGCAATTCAGGGGTAAGGTGGCTACATGAACGCCCTGAACGGTGGCAGCAAATGGAGGAAGGTGCGGCCCTGTTTAACGCTATCTTGGGTAGTTGTAACCGTGTAGCCGTTGAAAACCCTGTCATGCACAAGTATGCAAAGGCTCTGATCGGTGAACAGTCCCAGTCAATCCAACTATACCAGTTTGGTCATCTGGAAACGAAACGGACCTGTTTATGGCTACGTGGTCTGCCAGAGCTGGTGCCGACCAGTGACCTGAAAGAGGAAACAATGGCCTTACCGTACAAGGACAGGGCATTGGTACACTATGCTTCCCCAGGTCCTGATAGGGCAAGATTCAGGTCTGAAACCAGGCAAGGTGTCGCAGATGCTATGGCTGAACAGTGGGCGCGGTTACTGTGAAAACCCTGATAGAGCTACTGGCGGAACTAGAAGCCGCTGTGAAAGAGTACAACGAATCACCCGTAAGAATGATAGTGGAGTTTAAAGATGATAACGACCATTGACCGCCGGAAAGAGTACCGCGATAGACTGCAAGTTTATGCTGACAACAATAGCATTAAGTACTTAGAGCTGTTATTGTGGCGCAAGTACCGTGACGAACAACTAGCAAAGAGGAAGTAACATGAAAGAGATCAAGGTGATTATCAAAGTCAATTACATAGATGAGTTTTCTATCTCAACTACCGATGATATTTCAGTGGCCGAGATTGCGAAAGCAATTCTAACGTCTATTACTGACCAACAAAAAGAGGTGGAAAAATGAGCGCATTAACAGATTTATACGAGGCTGCAAAGGCTGGAAAACAGCTACAGTGTCTTTCGAGATCCGGGAATTGGGCAGACATTACGTTGGAGGGTTTAGAGGGCTACGCCAAGCAATACTACAGGGTCAAGCCTAAGACTGTGGAGGTACATATTTATCGCAGTCAAGTATTTCCCGGAGAAATGCGCGCAGACACCGACCCAAGCATGAAATCTCACGGCGGATACATCAAAACAATCGTTGTTGAGCTGGAGGACTTGTAATGAGCAGATTAGACATGGATAAAAGAACTGCGGAAAGCCTGGTTAAGCGTTACGGGCCGGAACGGGCGGAGATCATCGCTGCTAATCGCGCTGAATCAGCCATGACGGATGAAGCGGAGGAACACTGGCAAAATATCGCCGTTGCGGTACGGCTAATGCGTACCGAGTAGCTTGTTCTCATGCTTGTAGTATTCAATTTGAGATTCTAACCAGCCCCTGTCCCACTTGTGGGGCTGTTTGGATTCCTCCTCCATCTGTTCGACGGCATAAGCGCCTATCTCAATACAAAGATTCTCTCTGAATACGTGCGGCATACCAGATCTGAACGAGTTGCACCCAGGACACTGTGGGCGGCAGTTTGATTCATGATACCTGGTCGGGCTTTGGGTTCTGGGGATGTAGTGTCCGTTGTGCATCTCCTTTATTGGTTTGACGATTCCACAGGTATAACACGCAACGTGTTCGCCGTCCTCTGAGTAAGAGTACCTGATGTACTTAGAGAACACCGTGTCCAACTTCTTTTTCAACTTTGGGATTGTCTGCTTCATCGGGTGAGTATAGCACAAATCGTGCCAGACTTGCCTCTCTGTGTTCATTCTGTTACACTGGTCGTCCGCTGACGGGTATACCAACGGTAGAGCGTAATCTACGTGATTCATCCTTTCTCGACCTTTGAGGGCGGGGACAAAGCAGGTTTAAGGTGGCGGGTTCGAGAGAACGACCAGGGGCCGGAGCGACAACTCTAAAAACTGTTCTGCATACTGAGAGAGGATGTCTACAGAGAATGAGTAAGGGGGCCACCTAAAGCCCTCAAAAGACCACCTATTCCTTTTTGGAATGGATACCGTTTATCCTGTTTTTGCTACCGTTCGTCGGGTTTTGGTTTACAGTGTCGTGGGGTCTGGTATTATTCGCTCAGGTTTCGGGAGAAAAGAAATGGGTAATTATGAATTGCCAGTCATGTATCATGAATGTGATCCAGTAACTAGGAGGAGGGTTCGCGAGCAGTACATCAGGGAACAGAGCGGGAAGTGCTGGTATTGCGAGGAGCCGCTATCATGTCAACCTGCTGCCAAGGTTATGGAAAAGAAACTTGACCTTAGCCTGTTCCCGCCGAACTTTTTAAAGCACCCAGTACATCTTCAGCACGACCACTATACGGGGCTAACTGAGGGCGCAGTACACGCTAAATGCAACGGTGTTTTGTGGCAGTACGAAGGGCGATAAAACTCTAAAGGAGAACGATATGGAAAAAGTAGATTTAGTACAAGGCACACAAGAGTGGCTGGAATACCGCTATCAGCACCGGAACGCGAGTGAAGCGCCTACTGTTATGAGGTGCAATCCGTTCCAGAGCATCAGCCAGCTACGCAAGATTAAGGAAACCCACGAGGACACCTTTCAGGGTAACTTGGCTACTGACTACGGTAACAAATGGGAGGAGTCTGCAAAGGAGAAGGTCGAGTTCCTGCTGGGCGTTGGCCTGGAGCCAGCAGTATTCCGGGATGGTGTCTACTCGGCCTCTCTGGACGGCTACGGCGAGAACGGCAACGAGTCGATAAAGGTTGAGATTAAGTGTCCGTTCCGAAAGCAGGACTCGAAACTGTGGGCGCAGTTGCAGGCAGAAGGTAGTTGGGATCAGGTAATCCCCGAGAATTACGTCTGGCAGATTGTCCATCAACACCTGGTTGTCCCCACGGCGAGGACGTACTTCTTCGTGTTCATTCCCAACGAGGACTTCCGGTTGATTGAGTGTTTCGTATCTGACGAACAGATCGAGCAGCTAAAGGCAGGCTGGGAGGCTTTCGAGAATCCAGAGACAGAACAGGGGTTTGACGTTGAGCAGGCAGCAATCCTGGTTGACCGCAGAGCTTCTCTCAAGGCGAGTGAGGCCAGCATCAAGGCTGAGTTGGGCGAGGTTGAGTCTGAGCTGAAGCGCATGTCCGGTGAGAAGGACACAGAGTTTCCCAACGGCCTGGTTTACGTTAAGCGTAGCCGGAAAGGGTCTATCGACACCGCCAAGATGGAGAAGGACGGTTACGATATCGAGGCTTACCGGAAGCCAGAAACCACATACATGAGCTTTATGCAGAGGTAGCCATGATAGCTAGACGAGAAACAATAGAACACGCCATTGCGCGAACAGAAAGAAACCTGGCGGAACTGGAGCTACTGGCAATTAACAAAGCCCCGGCAGGTTCAAATCACAACGTCACGCCTACCTGGATGGCTCAGTTCGAGAGAGAGATACTCAAGAAGCTGAAAGGCGTTTACAGCGGAGCGAAACGATAATGGAAAAGAGTCTATTTGAACGACTGTCAGCGATTGACTGCCGGGATCATATCGAGAAGAAGGGCAAGTTTTCTTACCTGTCATGGGCGTGGGCGTGGGACACCTTGAAGCGAGAGTGTCCAGAAGCGAGGTTTATAAAGCACTCGTTTTCAGTGCCATACGGCAAAGACGTAACCATTGAGACAGAGCAGCCGTTTATGGTGGACTCTCAGGGGTTTGCTTACGTGAAGGTGACGGTGTTAACCAATGACGACACGCAGACAGAGGTGTTCCCGGTGCTGAATCACCTGAACAAGCCGATACAAAACCCAAGCGCGTTTGACGTCAATACGTCACTACAGCGTTGTCTGGTCAAGGCGATAGCAATGCTTGGCCTTGGATTGTACATCTACGCTGGCGAGGACGTTCCAGAAGGGGCTGAGCCGTCACCATACACGCCAAAAGAGGAGAAAGAGATGTTCAAGCAGCATAGCGAAAACCTGGATGACCTGTTATGAGGATCATGCCAATGAAGGACGAGGACTACCCAGCGATCTCAGAAAACGCGTGGAAATGGCTATCAATGCCGTGGGTTCCGCCGGGATTACGACAAATCGAAGGGCTTTACACTAAACCACACCTTTACTACGCATAGGAGTTACTATGGAATACGATAACCGAGGACAAATCGCACTGTGGGGCAAGAAGCCCACGGATTCAGACAGCGCACCAGCAGCGAAGGGTCATTTCTTTGCCCACCGGGATATTAAGGAGGGTGAGCAGATTGAAGTTGCTCTCTGGAAGAATGACAGCGACAACCCGAATGCGCCTAAGCTGAAGGGCAAGGTGTCTGACAAGTACTCCGCCGGAGGCTCTCAGGCTCAGGAGCCAAAGGTTGCTGTTGACGAAGATATACCCTTCTAGTGGAGCTGAGAGATTACCAGGTTAAGGCGGTTGCCGACACTCGTCGGGCTGCATCCAAGGGGAGCGTAATTCTGCAACTCCCCACGGGTGCAGGTAAGACCGTAGTCGCCGGAGATATGATAAACCGAGCGTTAGAGAAGGGTAAAACAGTAGCCTTTCTTGTGCCGTACATATCTCTTGTCGACCAAACCTGGCAGTCTTTCGTCCAGCAGGGGATTAGAGACATAGGCGTTGTGCAGGCTGATCACATGCTGTACGACCCACGGGCAGCGGTACAGGTCTGCTCTGTTGACACACTGGCAAGGCGCGGGATTTGCCCAGATGTAGATCTCGTCATTGTAGACGAAGCGCACAGAAGGTCATCGTTTGTCAATGGGTGGATAAAGAACGGGCCGACATTCGTGGGTCTTACCGCTACGCCTTGGGCTAAAGGCATGGCTAATCACTGGGACTCCCTGGTTATCGGTGAGACAGTGAGAGGCCTAATAGATCAGGGTTATCTTTCTGACTTCCGGGTATTCGCGCCGTCATCGCCTGACCTGAAAGGGGTCAAGCTGGTTGCTGGTGAGTACCATCAGGGGCAGTTGTATAGCCAAGTTTCCAATGCCAAGCTCATCGCCTCTATTGTCGATACATGGAAGGAGAAGTCCACGCATGAGAAGACCATCCTGTTTGCAGTCAACAGAGCACACGCTGCTGAATTACAGGGTAAGTTTATCTCGAGCGGGATTAATGCGGGCTACATAGACGCGCTGACTAAAACAGAAGACCGGGAGGTGATCAAAGAGAGGTTTCACGCTGGCGAGATCAAGGTGGTGTGTAATGTTGGCTGCCTTGTTGCCGGTGTTGATTGGGACGTCAGGACACTTATCCTGGCGGCTCCCACTCGATCAGAGATTAAGTACGTGCAGATGGTTGGCAGGGCGCTCCGTACCGCAGAGGGTAAGGACTACGCACTGATCCTTGATCACTCTGACACCACTCAGAGGCTTGGGTTTGTGACAGACATTCACAGGGATGAGTTGTGCGACGGTACTCCGCAGCCCAGAGAGGCCAGAGAGCAACAGGAGAAGCTCCCAAAGCCCTGCCCTAGTTGTGGTGCACTGAAGACGACAGCTATCTGTCCTGCGTGTGGATACAAGTACACTCCGTCATCTCTCATCGAGACAGAGGAGGGAGAGTTAGTAGAGGTCAAGACGGTTGCCTTTACTGACCAACAACGGGACGAGGCTTACGCTATGTTCCTGCATCACGCCAGACAGAAAGGCTACAAAGATGGCTGGGCGTATCACAAGACGAAAGAGATGACCGGAGAATATCCATGCGGGAAAGTGAAGCCGGTGGAGCCAAGCCAGAGGGTGAAGAACTACATCAAACACCTGAACATCAAGAACGCGATGAAAAGGAGGCGTTCTACCAAGCCCTCTTCATCGACGCGCATAACCGAAACACAGAGTTAGAGTTAGAGGTATGGCAACTAAAATGGGAAATTCAGCAGCTAGAAAAGCGCCTCCAGCGAGCCAGAAGGCTATGGCGTCAGGTGACAAAGCAAGGCTAACAGCACAGGGATACAAAGGAACGGCTGACTCTAAAGAAGCCCTGGTGGACGCAGTGAAGAACGCAACAGAGTTCTTTCAGTTCAAGTACCCAGTTAAGATCAGGATAGAGCATGACTCTGGACTAATTAGTTGTCGGGCAGTGTTCTGGATCTGGATGCGTCACCTGTCAGAGAAGATGAAAGAGAAGTGGCCGGACGCCTACGGGATGCTGGACAAGGACGGGTTCGCCATGCACGATGTTGTCTGCACACTGTTCCTTGGCAAGACGAAACCAAAGAAGGTCGGCAAGATGCTAATCGACGGCAGGCAGAAGACGCTATCTAGTCCAGAGATGAGCAAGGGCGAGATGGTAGACCTGCTGAGAAGAATCGAGGAGTGGTCTATAGGCACGTTGGGCATACCGCTACCACAACCACCAAGTGAATACAGGGAAGCAAAATGAGACTAGTGTTTATCGAGTGGACGGATGCCTGCGGGTGCGCTCAAGGCTGGGATGATCGAGTAACGTTGGAGGAATACTCAGGAAACTGCTATACTGTTGGGATTGTTCTGGATGAAGACGAGTATTTCATCCTGGTTGCGTCAAGCGTTACCGCCGACATGAAGACTCAACAGGGCGGGGTGTCTATACCAAAGGACATGATCACACACATTGTTGAACTGGAGACGCCGTAATGAGCAGCCACGTACTAATACCTGATACACAGGTTAAGCCTGGAGTCAAGTTGGATCATCTGTTGTGGGCAGCCAAATTCATTAAGGATGTTAAGCCAGATAAGGTCATCATAATAGGGGACTGGTGGGACATGCCTAGCCTGTCTTCTTGGTCGAAGAAAAGAGAAGCGGAGGGGCAGAGGTACAAAAAGGATATTGATGCTGGAATGGAGGCAATGGAGCTGTTTATGAGACATAGGCCAAAGCTTACAGAGTACCACTTCTGTTTTGGCAACCACGAAAACAGGATTGACAGGTATGTTGACGACTTCCCTAACATGGAGGGGCATATGTCAACCCGTGACTGTGATGTTGAGTCTTTCGGCATTAAGGCTCATAGCTTTCTAAAGCCTGTAAAGTTGGACGGGGTTAAGTATTCGCATTACTTCTATAATGCAAACTCTGGGAGGCCGTTTGCCAGCGCCAGGCTAATGGTCAAAGCAACGCACGAAAGCTGCACCGCTGGGCACCTCCAAACCAAGGACGACTGGATGGATCACATGCCCGACTCCGATAGATACGTCCGAGGGCTTATTGCTGGTGCGTTTTACCTACATGACGAAGACTACAAAGGGCCGCAGGGGAATAACCACTGGAGAGGCATCATCCATAAGACAAACGTAAGGAGAGGAATGTACGATCTTAGAGAGGTATCTCTGCACAGCCTGAGGGCTGAGTATGCTTAAGTTGCCGTATAGGTTAAGGTTAAACGATCTGTTTGTATATGATGACGGAAACCTAGTTTACAGAAAGACAGGCAGGACTGCTGGCGGAAGATCTTGTTCGCACGGATACCACAGAACTACAGTTGATGGCGTTTTATACTTTACGCATAGACTAATTTACAAATTGGTTCATGGAGAAGACCCTGAATATGTAGACCATGTGAACGGAGACAGGGCAGACAATCGCATCACCAATTTACGGAGCGTTTCCAAGAAAGAGAATGAGCGCAACGTTAAGCGTCACAGCACCAACACAACTGGGCACACAGGTGTTTACAAGTTTGGCGATAGAAGGTGGAGGGCGCAGATTTGCGTTGATGACAAGCATATACACCTTGGAACTTACGATACCTTGCCGGAGGCATTGCAGGCTAGGAAAGATGCAGAAAAGAAGTACGGGTTTCATGCAAATCATGGCCGCGCCTCATTATGAGTCAACCAAAACTGCACAGCTTACTGGAGGCATCAGCCAATACCCTGTCCGGCTTTCTGGTGTCACTGGCAATACAGGTACTGGTGATAGTCCCTCTATGGGGGCTTGAGCTTAACATTGCAGACAACCTGGTTATCACGCTCATATTCACCGCTGCATCAATAGGCAGGGGCTACGTGGTCAGGCGGTGCGGTAACTGGTTTCACATCAAGACGCAGGAGCGATAATGAACATACTAGAAAAGGCCAACGAGTTGGTCAACGGTGACAGGCAGCAGGACTACGGAGATCCAAAGGAGAACCACCAGCGCATTGCAAACTTGTGGAATGCCTACTGTTGCCGGGGAGATTCGTACATGAGGTTTGATCCACATAACGTAGCCATAATGATGATGCTGGTAAAGGTTGCCAGGCTGATGAACACCCCTGAACATGAGGACACATGGGTTGACATTGCTGGTTATGCACAGGTCGGAAAGTGGTGTACGGAGGTTGACAATGCCAAATGATATCTATAATGTACTGACCACAGAGTACGTTGTCCGGCAGGAGATGGCTTTTGTTGCAGGTGATGCAGAAGAGTCCCACATCAGAAGAGCCGCCAGACAGATAATGGAATACTACACCGCGAGGAGTTAAGGCCATGAAGCTACACACGATTAACGGAAAAACGCTCAAGGACGCACTACAGATCATTGAGGGCTGTGCCTTTAACCTGGAGTTTATCCGCAGACAGGCCGGTGACAGGTTCCTATGGCATGATGAAAAAGACCTGGTTGCTATGGCCTTGAAGCTGGAGAAGCTGACAGAGAAGTACGAGAGTGATTACGAGGATCTGCGGGCGCAGCATGATCCGGCCCATGGCATCTATACTGACCACCTGGAGGCATTATGAGCAATTTCAAACTAGGACCGAACCAGCGGAAGTGGCTGCGGGAACTGCCGAAGTACGCCAAGACTGAGGGGGCGCTGTACATTCCGGGAGAAGGCTTCTGCTGTCTTGGCGTAGCGGCTGAACTGTTCTCTCCTGCCCCGTGGGAAATAGACAAGGGCGGCGATGCGTTTTACCGAGACAGATTTGCCAGAAGGAACTTAGCGAGTTTGGCTGCTGAGGACTGGCAGGCGCTAGGGCTGCGTAGCGGGGCGGGGAGTTTTGATGCGTGGTTTAGCGGCTATCGCAACCTGGTAGATGTCAACGACAATAACCCCGACTGGACTCACGCAGACATGGCGAAGTTCATCCGCAAACATGCAGACAAGATATTCGTGGAGGCCAAATGAGCATCGAGCAGATACAGCATTGGAGGCGGGGCGATGAGTGATATGCCAGAGAAGATATGGGCAGCAAAGGCCAGTCTGGACGTACCCGGCTTAATTGCTGGCGGTGCGTGGTATTCAAAAATCAACTATCAGCACGGGGAAGTTGAGTACATTCGCGGCGACATAGCCGAAGCAGAGATCGAATCCCTGCGGAGGCAGGTTGAGGCTAGTCAGTGGGTGCCTGTTGAGGATCGGTTGCCTGATGAGGGCGATCTTGTTTTGGTTACAAACTACGGTTTCCTAAATAAGAAGATGCCAAGGTATTACTGCACTGGATACGTTTCTAATGATGGTAAGTGGCGTGACTCTGAGCAAATAGAAATTTATGCCCCTGATTACTGGACGCCGATTCGACCACTACCAGCCAAGGGAGAGCAGTAATGACACCTGAAGAAGATAAGTCAATGGTTGCAGTTGGAATGGCCTTAGTGGGGATATCTGGATTTTTGATGGGGATCTTCATCCACTACCTGATTAGCGGGGCTTGACAATGATGTGTGGTGACTGCTGGTTAGAGACTGGTGATCCAAAATGCCGGTGCAAGGATGAATGACCCAGCAGAAAAAGAGCTTGTAGAGCTTGTAATTGATGGTATGATACTAGGAACAGCAGTTTTTGTGGTGTTTATGCTCTTTTATGGTGCATGGCGTCACCCTTGGCTGTTACTGGCGGCATGGGTTATTGGCCCTGTCTACATAATCTTGATTAACTGGCTAGACAGCAATGAATAGGTATACCCTGGACGATGTATTTACTTATGAGATCCGAGAGGAGATTATGAGGCAGTTTTGCATCACATACTACGAATGCGCCGAGAAAGAAGATGTCCGGCAGGCCTGCAAGACCCTACTAGGCTTTGTGGCAGAACCTGGAGAGGATTATGATGGAATACTCGACGTTAATAGAAGCCCTGTACGACAGGATTGAGCTAAAGCGGAAATATCTTAACCGCGAGAAGTCCCTGAGCGACGTTGAGAGGGCCGCTTGGGGTAAGGCGCTAGAGTGGTGCTACCATACTCTAATCGCCTTACAGGTGGCCTCAGAAGCTCCTGAGCCGCCCGAGATACCCGAGATGCCAGAAGGACTGGAGTGCGATGAGTGTGGCGACTAGTTAGCCGCCTTCTTCAGCTCCCTGTAAAACGCGGGCGACTCGGCCTTTAGCTTCTCCAATCTCCCTGTTTTCTCCAGATTCCTGTAGACTCCAACCCTGACCGCTTTTGGTGCAGCAAGGATTTGCTGTTGCTTGTCCTTGGGTATCGTCAGGCCAGTCGGGGTAACGCCCTGAGCCACAGCAGCAGGAGCGCCACCAGCGGCCTTAGCAGCAGTCCTTACAGCATCTCCAGCCCGACCACTTGGTAGGCTCCTCATAGTCGCCTGCCAGCCTGTTTGCCCAGCCAGCATTCTCTGGGTTGCCTCTGCTGCGAGTATTCTTGCGCCAACTGCACCTGTTGCAAGCGTTGCCGCAATATCCCCCGCTGCCGAGTCCACGCCGGCACCACGAGCAAGAACCTGCCCAATCATTGAGGTGTTGAATAGCCGCTCGAACACCGATGCCTTGAAGCTGCTTGGCATAAGGTCTTTAAGCGCGTCAGTTTCCTGTTCTGCTCGAGCCTTGAGCCTGTCAATCTCATCGAGTTGCATGGCCCCATGGTTTCGTCTTTCAGCAATCTCGTTTCCAATCCTGATCTTCTCGTCAGACCCAGCCTTGGCAGCCCGTTTTGCTTTTTGCAGCTTGGCAATATCTGATGCCAACTCCCTCTTGATGCTGACCTTGGCAGACTCTAGTTGCTTTAGAGTTGCTGCTCTATTGGATAGCGCCTCTTGCGAAATCTTCTTTGCTTCCTGGTTTGCCAATTCAAGGATGTTTTGTTCGTTCTGTTTTGCTGCGGCAGCAACCTCATCAGCCTCTCTCTGTAGCCTACCCTGACCCCTTGCTGCGAACCGAGAGCTAAACTTCTTCACAGTAGACAGCCAGTCATCCGGTGTGAATGCCCCTTGCTTCCCGGCAGTGCTGCTAGCCTGCGCGATACTGTCATCCACCATTGACCTGACAGACCACGCAGCCCTATCTTTTGCGAACGTGACCCTATCGGCCTCGCTCATGCTCTTCTCTAGGATGTCGTGGAAGTAGTCCTGTAGCTCAGAGGCAAACCTTCTTGCAGACGGAGCGTTGTCACTCATGCCGTTGATGGCCCTGCCAATATCGCTTCGCACTTGCAGCAATGCTGGCCCAGATATCTGCTGACCCTCTGGCGGTAAGACCTGTTTAACAAACTGTCTGGCTAGAGATACGATGTTGCCCTTCTCTCCGCCGACCAATGCGAGTTCTGGATATCCTAAGGCCAGCCTGTCTAACTCTGCTATGGCTTCTTTTGGGTTGACAGTGTATGTGTAGTTGTCTGCGGACTTGAACCCGTGTTGCTTCCACAGGGAGTCTAGCAGCTCGTTTGCGTCTTGCGGCCTGAGAGAACCCATTTCTGCAAGCTCGTCACCGAATTCGTCAATGGCCCCAGGTGGCACAGACTCTTGGAATGCTCGTCCACGGAAAGAAGCCTCAGCCGCACTCACAGCAGCATCACCCTGCTTGACGGCCTCTGCTTTTAAGGCGGAAGAGTCAAACTTAGCTTGCTCTAGCAGCTCTATGGATTGTTTGTACTTGGCTTTCTCTACGCCAACCGCCTCCTCTGCCGCAAGTTTAAGCCTTGCTATTTCGTCGTCTAGCCCAGCGGTAGTCTTGTTGAGGTCTGACAGAGACTTGACCTTTAGTGCTTCTTTGGCGCTTGCTGCACGCTTTGCGGCCTCTTCCCGCATCTCAGCACCGGCACGTTTTGCCATATTTGGAGTTAACGCAAGACCCGCGATTCTCCTTGCCTGCTGCTCCATAAGACCAAACCCGCCGTAGGCCTTTGACACTACATGGCGGTATACAGGGGCAAGGGCGTGTTCAGTGAACATGAGCGAGACAAAGTTTCCTCCCTCTCCAAGTTGCTGTGCAAGCCTATTTTTAGCCAAAGAGCTGTATGTCTGTTTCGCTCCGGCCCACGCAAACGGGATGGCGGCAGAAATACCGGCAGTGATAGCGGCGTTAGTTATCTTGTCCTGAGTGGTGTCTCCTTCGTATCCGAATACCGCGCCCTCTGCACCCATCAGGCCAGCAGTCACAGCGGGGAGCGCCGCCTTGTTTTGCACTGACGCAATTCTTTGTGTAATCTTACCCAGAGGATCTGCGGCAAATCTCATGCCCATATTCTGTCCGGCCTGCTGAGCACCATACTGAGCGGCAAGTCTACCGGCGTCACCAGATCGTGCGGCGGTTGTACCGTAAATCGCAGAGGCCATTGGGCTTTTGGCAACTGCTGCGGCTACATCATCAGCTACTCGAGCTGCGTCATACCCTTTCTTTAGGTTATAAGCCTGTGATATTACTTGTCCGCCAGTGAGAGCCACTGGGTTGAGAATCCCGCCCGCCACGTTTGAGCCAAGTGCAAGCCAGGGGTTTTCCTCCTCGAACGCTGCGGTGTTAGCCTCCATTGCGGACAGAACTTCTTTTCTTATCTGCGAGAAATCCTTTCCTTTCGCCAATTCTGGGTTAAGCACACTCACCGCCAATGCCGTGATTGCAGACCCAACCTCTTCTGACTTGTTAAACCAAAGCCCGTCAACAAAAGACCTGGCAGCCATCATCATGTCATCAGCAGTTAACCCCTCATCAGAAGAAACTTTCTCTGCGAAAGCCTGCATTCCTTCAGCGGTATACTGCTCTTGCCTCTCCTCTGGGGAAATAGTTGCAGCATCCATCTGTGATTCATACGAAACTCCTGACACGGCAGCCGCAAATGGGCTATTGTCCGGTATTTCTTCGCCTGTTATGATGCTTTTTGCCATTATAAATACTCGCCAAGGGCGGACGGAACAAACCCTATAGACTTTATCAGCATTCTCCTTGCTTCTTCTGCAACCGCCATCTTTTGCTCTGGTGGCGCACTCTCAAGCATACTTACGGCGATTTCCAATGCTCGACGGTACGCTGCCTTTTGCGACTGAAACCCAACCGTGTCTGCCTTCTCTCCTGCCTGCCGCTTTCTTGCAAGCATGTTGTCAGCCAACATCGCCATGTCAGCGGTCATTCTCGCCACTTTCCTTTCTCCACGCAGATAAGAAATGATTTCATCTCTGCCCGCGTTTTCTGGAGGAAGGCCTTGGCTGAATATCTGAATATCCCTGTCTGAAGCGACTCCGGGTGGCAAGCCCTGTATGATCTCTGTATTCCTGGTTCTCAGGAAGGCCGTTTTATCTTCTTCTGACGCATCACGTAATCCGGCAGCACCAAGGGCCACAGTCCTTAGCTCTCCCGCGATACCGCCAGTGTAGCTTGGGTTTGACAGTAATCTCGCTTCAAGATCCATATTCCTTTGAATGGAAACGTCTGCCTTAGCTGCTGCCTCGTTCTTTTCCTGCAACCACTTCTCTGCGGTTGTGGTGATTGATCCAGTCTTAGGCTCCTCCGCAATCCTTACCAGCGGGGTTTCAGTGCTGAACTTTCCGGTTTCCTGGTCGTATGACTTGAGAATACTGTCTGCGGTATATTCATCTGCAAGCGCCTCTAGCACATCTGCTTGCGTCGGAATCTTGCCGGAAGATGGCATGGAGGAAAACTGGCCCGTCTTCTTGTCGTATACCACGCCCCCACCAACACTAATGATGTGTGACAAATCTTCACTAACCAGCTTGTCTACTCTTGCCGAAAACTTCTCTCCGCCCAGTTCACCGGCAGCATTAATCGCCTTCATCAGATTGCTTGCTTTAGCCCTGTCTTCTGGAGATGTGTTTTCGTTATCAATAAACGCCTGTAGCCTGTCTTTCATTAAGGATGACGTTGCAATACTGGCATTCTTTTGGCTTTCTTCTGCCGCTTTCTCCCTCTCGTAAGCCGTGTCTTCTCTTCCCTCGACAACAGATAGTCGCGCCACCCTTCTTGCTGCCTCTGCGTACTGGGCTGCTTTGGCGGAATCTCCCGCTGCTGCTGCCTGCCGGGAAAGAGCCTCATAAAACTCTGGAGAACCTTGCCGAATACCCGCCAACTCACTAGCATTTGCATCTCTTGTCTGCTTGGCGCGATACTGCTGTGGCATCTGCCCAATTGTAGTGCCCAGGTCGAACATGCTCTGAGTCATTGCTGGACGCCCTAGATTGCTAAGGAATCCTTGTGAAAATGTAGCCATTACTACTCTCCTTAACTAAATAGACCGCCGAGTGCGCCGCCGAGAATGTTAGCACCGGTACCGCCGAGCATGTTTGCCCGACCCAGACCTGACTGCAACAAGGCCTCAAGACCAGTAGCGTAAGTTTCACCGTAACCCTGTGCTTGTGCTTCCTGTGCCATTCTAGCGCGTTCTGCTGCTGTCATGCCCGGATTTAGTGCGCCAACTAGCTGAGCCTGTGGAAGGAAGCTAGACGCCAACATGCCCTGACCCATCTGACCGTACCGCTGCTGTTCTTGTCCAGCAAACTGCATAGCGTTGAGCATGGCGTTGTTCTTGGCCTCTTCTTGCGCCTTGAACATTGCGAGTTGTTCAGGTGTGCCGCCGAACATAGACGTTCTTACACCGCCTCTGCCCTGGTTGAACATACGCTCTTCCATCTGAAGGCGTTGTCGCTCCTCTTCAGGGGCCATAGCTGTCCGCATCCTATTGTACACTTCCATTTCTCGGTCTGCAACAGGCATTGCGGCGTTACCAAAGAACATGCTAGCGTTTGATAGTTGCTGCTGCTGGAAGGCTCGTTCTTCTGGCGACAAAGACATATTGTAGTTCATCTGTCCGTCTGCGCCTCGGGTCATGCCGAACTGGCCACCAGTCGCGCTAGTCACCGTATATGGCTTGAACTCCAGGTCACTAGAAAGCCTGTCTGCCAGTCCTCCGGGGGCGGAGAATTCTTCATAGGCCCGCTGACCAATATCACCGAGGTCGCTATAGCCTTTAGCAAGCATCCCTGCTCCAGCGGCACCGCCAAGCAGATCCATGTTATCTTTTAGCCATTCCCACATTATAGAATCTTCCCTGTTAGTGCTAACACGTTAATTTCCTGTATAGATAATTCTGTTCCGTCAATGTCTGCCTCTACTGAGATAGCCAAAGTAGTTCCGCTACCATTGGTGTTAACGCTATCCCGAATGACAAGGCTTCCAGAAGAAAACTCGCCTACGTTAAACTCTGCCACGTTGTACTCGGCTGGCGCAGATGCTGTTGTTACGATTGCAAATGACTTGGACTTAGACCCGAAGTCATACGCCCACTTCAAAGTCACTGGCTGGCCGCTCCCGCCGATAATTGTAGGCCTGATCTTCTTGAGCATCTTGAGGGTTGCAGTATCACCAAAAGACAACTCAGGGCTTGAATACTTAAACCTGTAACTAGCAGCATCGTCCCTGTACGTCGAGTAAGTACCAATCCCGTGAGATCCGCCAATGAGGAGTCTACCGTTATCCCTATCGCTAGAGTGAAAACAGGTGTACGGATACGATGGCCATCTTGTAACCCGATATGATCCTTCTTCCAGCTTTGCTCTGGTGTCAAAACAGTAAACAGTCTGCTGTCCTACAAATGCCAATAGGTAGAACTGGCTTTCTGGTCGATAGACAGACCGGAAAAAACTATTCTCGCCTGCAATCAGGTCTGCTAAGTCTTTAGTAACATTGTTGGACAGGCTGTTGATTGGCATGGACTTTTCTTGTATCGTCCGCCCAAGGCTTGACAGTCCAGTATGAGACAGGAATATCAAGTCTAAACCTGTACTCTGTACCGTGTCTCTATCTACGCACCCCACTCCAGGAATGGTATCTGATAGGGTCATGGTTGACGGCGAAGTTGCACCAGAATAAACCAGGATGCTGTTCTGCCCAAAGATGACCAAGAAGCCATTGTGAGCAGCAAGCGCGACAATCTCATCATACCCTGTAGGCCATACGTTAGTCAGGTCTATTGATCCTGAAGTCCCGCCAGTCCATACATGACCCTGTAGAAGATCAGACCAGTAGATAGTTGACTTGTCCGAAGCGAAATCAGCCGTCCAGAGCCTCCCATAAGCCGCTAGAACCTCGTTCCCGTACATGGCAGAGGTTAGGCCAGATGCCCCGGCAATCGAGCTGAGAGTCTCCACAGCGCCCGTAGCATCGGAGTACACAAGCGGCTGGTATCCGCGCTGGAAAAAGTACACCGAATCGTTAAAGTTGACGATCTTCCAGTTATCTACCGATATAGGGTAGCCAGCAGGGGTTTCATCTACAAGCGTGGTTTCCCCGCTAAGTATCTTATTGTTACCCACAGAGAATGTTACTTCGTTGCCAGCACTATCCCTGAACTCATGGATTGCCCGTAGAGATGCTGATCCAAGCTCTGTCTTGGTCGTTGTTATAACATCCAATCCCTTTCTGGCGGCCAGTCGCCCACGCCGGTCAATGACAGCGTTATCGGCAACCTCCGCAAATGACGGGTCTTGTGCAAGCGCAGCGTCCTCAGTATTCAGCCCTTTGAACGCAGGGGCTATCAGGTTAATGCTTGTTAACGGCTTTCCCATAGACTCCTCAGGGCGCGTAGAAGACAGTATCTTCTGGGTGCAACGCGGCGTCTAAAGCAACAGCGTCTGCAAGATACTGGTTTGCGATATTGAAGTATTCTGCTGTAGAAGTCCCTCCAGTCTCGCCCCGCTCCCTAGCAGCTAACGCAATAGCCAGATGAAGAACGGGTTGGTCGGGTATCTCAAGTACATCACTGTCTGCGCTCAGAGCGGCATTACGGAGAACTGCATCAAAACGAAGGGTGTACACCCCGTCTGGTAATGGGTATACATCAATAGTCTGGTCGCCGCTGGCGTCAGTTTCTGCGTAGGTATAGACCGTAGGTGAGCCGCTCAACGGTGAGCTGATGTAATACTTTTCGTCAAACCAGCTATTAGGGCGGTACTCCATGACCAGATTAGAGGTATCGTTGATGACGTTCAATTCTTTTCCCTGCCAACCCGTCCCGGTTAGAGCGTAGTTCTTGGTGCCATTAACGGTATTGATGCTGATTGTCGATCTCAGTGCAGACCAGTCCCATGCGTTTTCCACGAGTACCTTAGCGTCGTTGATAAAGTCCCCCATCATTGCGCTGTAGTCTGTCTCGCTCACAGTGCTGACAGTAGACTCTCTCAAGCGGCGGAGAAGTCCGTTGACCAGTTGGAGGTATGTCATCAGATAATGTCCTTAAACAAACTTCTGTTAATAATGTCGTTCAGTTGAATCATGGGGTCTCTGGCGTCGTAGACAACACTTCTCGGCGCATCTAGTTGATAGCTCAGTCCGCCCATGTATCCGTCTCTCTGAGAAACTCCGCCACCACCACCGGATGCAGCACCATTCTGAGCGCCTGCGTCATCACTAAAAACGTCGTCCTGTGCACCACCTTGGTCAACTGCGTCCTGTGTGCCGCCTGGGATAAACCCGCCCTCGTCTGGGTAGATGTTATCCTGTGCTACCTCTGGGGCAGTTGTATCTACTGCGGGTGCTGATACCGGCTCTTGGACAACTGGCTCTTGCGTAGTTCCAGGAAGATACCCGCCATCGTCAGGATAAATATTGTCTTGCACCGTTTCTGTGGCCACATCGCTAGCCGGTGTTAGGGGGTCTTCCGATACAGGTTGTTTTAGGTCTGCTATCAACTGATCCTGATCACCGTACTTTAGGCCTAAGTCCTCTGAGGTAGAGTTCAGTACGTTTCCAAGAAGCTCACCAAGCGCCAAGTCTCCAGAGTCAGCAATAGCCCCGAACTCAGGCTTGAATATAGACCCTATGACGTTTCCAGCAATGTCTAAGATGTCGCCAGCACTACTTACCCCGCCAATGTCTTTACCGGCTTTGATTAGCTCTCCAACGGTATCCTTAGCCTGTCCGATCAAGTCTCCGGGTATAGAGGATACGTTCTCCCAGATTTGACCTACGTGATCCTTGATGGCTTTTGTGCTAACCGTAACATTGCCATCCTTGTCTACAAGTTGTATCTCGCCAACGCCAGGAAGCGGTAATGGGAATGGAAGGCTGTAGATAAGATCCCTTGATCCATCACCATTAACCCTAATGCCGAACCCGCCGCCGCCAAGCATCTGCTCCTCTAGCCACTTTTGGAGGGTTACATCAATGTCCTCTCCTGAATTCTTTAGGACTTCTTCCAGCATGTCATTAGCCTGACCCTGAAAGCCTGATGCAAGAGTCTCTATTCCGATATCAGGAAGTTCTTCGGCACCGGAAAGATTGCTATCACCCTCAAGATCTGCATCACCACTTAAATCTGCAAACTCATCTGGCAGGCTAGCGTCCCATTCGTCTGTAGATATGCCAAATTCAGTGTAGGCGTCCTCTGAGACCATCGACGGATCAATATTGCCATTTGAGATATTTCTTAATAGGTCGTCTTTCTTGAACCCAACATTGTTTAGCGTAGAATACGGAAACTCATCTATTGGAATTGCGCCACTGGCAACCGCGTTGTAAATCTGGTCGTAGGCATCCTCGCGGGAGTCCATCGAAGTGATGTCGCCTTCCCACAACGGCATGATACCGTATTTCTTCATCGTATCAGCGATGGTGACCCACGGAATTACCGTGTTATCTTCGCTATCGTCATCAATAAGCGGGGCAGTTTCTACTACAAGGTCATTCAGGTTTCCAATAACGGACCCAGAACCCCTCTCATTATACGGGCTTTCTCCGCCAAATCGTCTGGTAGTATCTCTTGGGCTAAGTCTGCCGCCACCGCCATCTAGTTTTTTGCTTAAAATGTCATTGTAGAGTGACCCACTGCTGCCACCAAGTGACGTGCCTCCTGCTCCCCGCGCTCTTTGTGGCATTACCAGCTACCCCTTGTCCACCCGCCTGCTCGTACTCCGGTGTAATATGCCCATGCAGCAAAGCCATTCATGCCGCGCTCTTTGAGCATCTGCCTCAGTAACTGGTCGCACTCTTTGCGGGTTCTCCATTTCCTGCCGTAGTTGAAGTCATGGAAATATGCAGGCTTCCGTGACCTTCCCGTTTTGGAGAAGAAGTTACGCAGACCCCACGGAATCGAGGCTAAGTCTGTCTTTGTGCCAGCAGGAATGTGAATCATGATGTCTTCGCCATTAAAGACGCCAGCCCACTCGCAAGCGTTCACGCCCTCAAACCATCCAGGCTCATCGAGAACCCTTAGCGTCAGGTCTGTAAAGCTCACTCCACTACCTCTTTCTGTGCGCCCATGTACTCTGCCAAGGCCTTCAGCGCCTCAACATCGACGTTACGCACACGTTTGTAGCAGAAGCCCATCACGCACCGCTCGTCAGTGCCGGGGATAGTCGCGGCATGTAGTACCGCCGCTTGCTGTGGGGATGTACAGCCAGATAGAAGCAAAAGAGTTAGCAGAAGGATAATCATTAGCCTCAAGGCGCCCTCCTCCATTTTCCGCCCACTTTGCTGACAGATAGAACTTTGCCTAGTGCTCCATCCAGCTTGTCGCTTGGCATTGCCCGACTCTTCCGCCGCACTGCAGCCGCTTGATTGATGGAGTTGACCTTGCTCAAGAATGAATCAAGTGAGCCGCCCTCATCATCCGGGTCGTATGGTCCTGAGATTACCGGAAGATTGCCATCAAAGAGCGAGAACTCGCACTCACCGCTCTTCCTCTCCCAAATGTTTAGCTCAAGATTGGCTCCGTCAAGTTCGATCATTACTGGGCTGGCGTTGTTTAGCTTCTTCATAATAATCCCCTAGCTCAAGTCCATGACAAGGATGGCAAAGTCCTTGGAAAAGTAAGTGGAAGACAGTACTCCACTCCACTCATGGAGTACCGTGCCGACCTCTATAGATGTCGTGTCAATAAAATCAGCCTGCGCCAAGTAGATGCTATCCTTAAAGGAATCTGGGTCATTCACTATAGTCGCCATACAAAACGCCGTGGTAGCGCTAGACACGGCTGATGACAAGGTTACATCAAACACCCCGCCGGAAATGGTGCTTACGCTGCTAATCCCATATGAGCCGCTCTGCAACGCCCCAGACCTTACCACCCCGTATGCGTGGAGGGCTGGCAGGCCGCCATTCGCGGCTGGTAGCGCCCCGGTAACGTCAGCCGCAAGATCTATAAGGCCGCGTGTAATCTCTTGCCCTGAGATGGTGAGGTAGTCAGGGGTGCCTGCTAGCGTAACATCTGTACTATTGTCAGTTCCGGCTGCATCCACGCCCAACGCTGTTCTGGCGTCAGCGGCGCTCGTAGACCCTGTGCCTCCGTTTGCAACAGGCAAGGCACCAGTGACATCACTGGTCAGGCTCACCGCCCCACTGTTAGCTTTAGAGGCTATAGCCGTAGCAATGGCATCAAACTCTGTCTCGAACTCAGTGCCCTTGATAACCTTGTCGGCATCACCAGAAGGCAGAGCGTCTTTGGCAGCAAAGTCTGTAGCCTTGGTGTAATTAGCCATTAAACGACTCCGGTAATCTTGTAGTCCAGGTCGGGCGAGGTTGCGCCAGAGAGCGTTAAACGAATGGTGTCGCCAGCCTGGAAGTTGTATGACGAGTTGTCATTGGATGTCACGCCAATAGCCGTCCCGTTGTCCAGTACAGTCGATGTAACGCCCTGAACCTCTTGCTCAATGGCAACAGTTCCTGATCCAAACGTCCCGTTAATCGCGATATGCACCGGATGCCTCTCGACCAAAAACCAGTCGCTAGATCCGTTTGCTGCAAAAGTACCTGCTTTGACCATGATGGCCTCCTAATTTATCTAATGTCTTGAGCTGTTAGCCCCATGATCCAGTTTTCAATTTCTTTAAGGTGTTCATCGCCACTCGAAGCATGTCGTTGCGCCATCACTGCCCTGATTTCCTCAAGGCACTTGGCAAAGAAACCCGCGTATCCACCCAATCCTTGAATCATGTTCGGCTCACATATCTTGTTCCACACACCTTGGCCGTTATGCACCATGGCCAGCAGGTCGGACCCATCAATAGCCAGAGTCCATACGCCGAGCGTGTAGACCTTGCCATCAATCGTGAAGTCCTTGGTGGCCGTGAGTGCTTCTGACTTATCGTAGCTCATCGTGTAATCCAGTTAATAACGTCAATCCATGCCGCAGCAACGAATGCCACGCATGAAACCACTACATATTTATTTCGTGCATTGAGTGCCATCATTGGCGTTCTAATTCCCTGATGCGTTCCCACTGCTCTTTGTCTGTGCCGTTCTTTCTGCTCATAAACTCAGGCAGCGGCACCACCAAATCCTTAATGTCTTTAATGTCTTGGCGCATCTCGTCCGTTACCTTGACGTTGCTTTCCAATACAGTCAAACGCTTATCAATGTCCCCGACATAGAGCATTCCGCCAATGATGAGGATGACAGTAGTAAGAATGTGTCCAACATCCACCGTTTTCCCGATGTGCCATTCGTCGTCTTTTCTGCGCCTTAATTCTTGATCACTCACCATCACGCGCCTCGTAACGGGTTCTCCATGCTTGGTACATCCCCTTTGATAAGCGGGTAATGTCGGTCATTGGGTATCTATCCATAGTCGTCAGCCTTCCGTGGGCATTACAAAAAACGTATTCGGTTCCATCCATTTCGCAGACACAGGCAGCGTGATAAACACCCTTGTAGTAGCCATGAATCACCTGCGGGTCGAATCCCATGACCTTCAGCGTGTCGTGCCACATCCTCGCGTAGTCGTCGCAGTCCATACCGCCACGTTCCAAGCCCTGTTTGACGGAGAATGATGTCTCCACCCGCTCAGTCTTGTAGTGAATGGGCTGCATCAGGTTAAAGACAGCCCTTGCAAGCTGCTTATACGGGCTTGCGAACCAACCAAACATTATCGGATATGGCTCACATCGTACCCACCTGGCACTGCGAACAGCTTGGGGGGCGTGTGAGTCCCTTCAGCGTCTGTGACGGGTGTTCTGTCGTATATCGAGGCGTATAAAGCTCCCATTTCGGGAGCAGCGTCCACGTCCTCATACAGAGGTACAGTGTTGGAGTATGGTTCAGCTTCTACCCATACTTGTTCGGTCACTGCGACCTGCTTGTAGCCTTCAATCTCGTCTGTGGTGATGTATTCCACGATGGGATCACCGGCTATTTCGGTGGTATTACCGGTTTCGTCGGTGATAGTCCGAGTCGTCGGTGTCTCAACACGCTCAACACGGTAGATAGGGTCACCATCCACGTATTCGCCTGTCGATACATCACGGTAATAACCTGGAGTCACACCCGTTTCAGTCGTCCACTGCGGCACATCATCAATCACCGCCTGCCTACGGTAGCCGAATATCTCCTCGAATGAGGTCACAGTCACAAAGGGCAGTTCTGCAAGCCCTTCAAGCCCACCAATGTCAGTCAGGACTATCATCGACTGGTTGCCGTTGCGGTACACGTAGGCACCTGAGCGGCCATCTATCATGCCCCTGTAGGGGGAATCCTCAGACACCAGTCCCGTAGCAAGCAGGGCATTCATGTCGGTGCAGATGCTGACGTAGAAGTTCATAGTCCGGCGACCTGCGTAGTGCTTAACCGCTTATTGTAGTCACGCAGCAGTCGGATAGAGCCGTAGGGCTGGTTTGCACCGTTGTAGTCCTGCCCAACTCTCAGCACCGTAGGCGATACTGGAACCGTTACAGTGGTGTCTGTACCCTTGGAAACGCCATCTACCAAGAGTTCTGCGTCATTCGTGCCGATAATGCCTGTTATTCGATATGTGACACCGGCTACCAGCGCATCGGCAGAGGTGATAGTCGCCGTGGTCGTGCCGCCAGACCTCACCAGCAGCACCGGATGGCCTGTCGCATCCACGTACAGTTCTGCTCTGTTGTCGGCCGAGTCGTCGTCCACTGATGCCAAGTATGCAACCTGACTGATCTGCGTGGGCGTGTACTCCAGCGATAACGTCTGCGGGAATGAGTCAGCGTTACCAACTGCCGAATATGTGTCGCCTGCATCCGCATTGCGTGTGACTGCTGCGGAGGTGGTGGGGATGTAGGTTGTGGGGAATGAGCCTGCTTCGACTTGTGCGCCCCAGACTAGGATGCTGGAGGTGCCGTCGCGGTCTACAGTGGCCGAACCGCCGTCAGCAACGTGAATCCTTATTTCTCCAACAAGGTCAGTCGTCGAATCCCATACAACCCAGCACCTATACCACCCATTGCCAATAGACTCAATTCCAGCAGAGTCGTGGTCATTGTTGGGGCCGCCTGTTGTTCCCGCAGACAAGTCAAACGTGGTCAGCGTATCCGTCCCATCATACGCCCTAGTTCTTAGTATGGCCTCGGACAGTTGGTCTGCTTTGAGGTATGCGGAAAAGGTGTGCGCGGTTGCGGTAATCGTTACCGCTTGCTGAAGATAAACCGCACCCGTACCCGTTGCTGCGTCATCAATCAACCTGACAGCGGTTTTTGAGCCATCGGGCGCAATAGCATAATTCGCAACCGGTGTGGCGTTTGTATCAGTCCACGTAGTCCCCAAATCCCCCGGAGTGGAATACTTCAGCAGATTAGTTCTCGCACCTTCAGAGAGATAGCCGTAGGGTCCGTCTGCGTCCCATGGGGCAGGAATGCCGGATTCAACCGCCGCATTGCCCTGTAGCGTCCAGACCTCGCCTGTACTCATCGTGGCAGTGGAGACTCCGGGCGTAAAGGCTCGTGCGTCGAAGTCTACCTTCAAATTAGTTGCAGGGTCAGCGAGGGAAGTGCTGTTCCATACTGAGCCTCGGGCTATTTTGCCCGATAAATTGAGAACGGCACCGTTACCAGACCTCGCGCCAATCCAAAGATCTGCGGTGCTGTCATAAATACCAGCCATGGTAATCGTTACAGGGTCGCCAAGTTGCGTCCATGCGATTTTATGCCACGGCGTACTTACGGGGTCATCTGACACATAATACGTCGCAGTATTGCTTGACCAAGCCACACCCACAAACCGGCCAACCCCTGCGGTGAAACCAGCCGAGACTGTTGATGCTGTGGCTTCAAAATCTGTGCCGTTGTTAGACAATATCAGCCGTAAAGTGCCGTCATCCTCTAGGTTAAACTCGTAAGACCGCTGCCCGGCCGTGTTGGGAAACTTTGAAATTATGCCCTCTCGAATTGCCGGGGTTGCGTCGTCTGGCGCATACCATGCACCAATAAATATCGCAGTTGATGGCGAGGATGCCGCAGCGCTGTCTGGCGTGGAAATGTAATCACCATTTGACCCCGGAAGCTCAATCCACCGAGAGAATGGCCCACGGGCATTAGCGGTGCCTTGGAGTGTCCATACCTCACCTGTGGAGGATTCCCAGGTCTTACCGGCTTCCCAGTCATTCGCGTTAAAGTCCACAGCAGGCGTGGCTGTCGGGTCTGTCGAGGCTATGACTACGGCGCGGGAGATTTTGCCGTTTACAGTTGAACTTGCGCCGTTGTTGATACCGCTGACATTTACGCTCGCGGTGCCGTCAAATATGCCGGATGAGACATGACTAACAGATGTGCCAAGCTGAACCCATGTGACCTGATCTACAGGTGTGCCTATGGGGTCGTCAGAGGTATAGAAGTAAGCCGTATCCGCAGATTCATCCCAAGTGACACGAATCCAACCCATCGTCCCATCAGCAAATCCGACCGCTGCGGTTGAGTTGCTGCTGACCTGTGTCCCTGCTGCGCCACTAGATGAAGTGAATAAATACAGGTTCCCGCTGATAACTCGAAGCAAATAACTGCGCTGATCTCCGGTGCCGAGCCACTTGGAAATAACATCCTCGCCGCTGCTTGGTGTCCAGTCGTTAAGAGCAACATTGGCAATCAGCGTTATATCACCCGTAACCGATGCCGCTGCACTGTCAGGGGTCGATACATACGTCCCCGATACCCCATCCAGCTCCACATGCTGCTGTGCAATGCTCGGGCCAGTGGCCTCTGTGACTACGCCTGAAGATACCGTGTTGCCGTTGAGGGTGGTGAAGGCCTTGATGCCATCGACGTTGAGGCCGTGGTCTGCTTCTTTGACTGAGATGTTGTCAACAACGTAGGAGTCTCCCGATCCGTTGTTGTTCTCAAAATAGATCAGGTAACTCGTCCTGATGGCGGTATACGTCCACGTGTAAACACCGGGCGTATTGATAACCTCATTAACGTATCTGGTTCCCCCGGTCGATGCTCCGGCAAACAAGATCATTTTTACGCTGCCAGAGATTAACTCGACAGAGAAGGTGTATTGCTTCCCTATAACATTTAAGTCAGAACCAACCTGTTTGACGTTGTTGAACATAATCAGCTTCTGGACGCTCATCGCTCCGTCTACCCACGTAGCCGGGGAGCCTCCCGTGTCTGTCCAGTTGTCTACATTGCTATCAAACGTACCATTGGTAACAAGCTCCACCCCAGTCCCAACACCCGTGGAAACATACTCGCCTGGGTTCTGGTTCGTCTGGCCTGTGACTTCTTCTAGTTGCCAGTTTGTGATTTCTAGGGTTACTGCGTCGTCGCAATCAATTTTAGGAATTACTGTTGTGCCAGAGGCATCGGTGGATGCTGACACAGAAAAACGTTTTGCTGTTGACGAAACCTCATATCCAATCCCGGCAGTGGCCTGTGTAACCGCGCTACCCTGAAGCCTAAATTGCAGTGAACTGCTTGCGCTGATTGTCCCGCTAACCAGCCGTATCGACGCGCTAAACACAAAGGTTCTGCCACCAGCGCCAGAGCCATCATCAGTTATTGTGTGCGTCCAAAAAACACCGCTATCAGTAGTCCCGTCAGTGGTTAGTTCTGTCGCCGTTACCGAGCCACCGTTTTGCTCAATAAAACCAGCATTAGTCATGTCCTCAGACGCAGTAATCAGGTTCTGCACATAACGCGCACCACGCATTCTGGCGGCGTTAGAGGGCACATCAATAATGCGGCCCTCGTAGTCCTCTACTGTGGCTGTAGTGGCGCGGGTGTAGGTGGGGGTTACCCTGGTGCTAGCAATGTTGGATACTAAAGAATTCTGTAACGGTAGTCCGAGCGTGGGCACAGGCTCACCAGATCCCCGAATGGATTGGCGGATGCCTTGCCGGATAGAATTTACTATGGCGGTTCTCAAACGACTACCTCTTTAAAGATAGAGGATGGAGCGACGATCAGCCGCCCCAGAGCCTCTAAAGGTCTTACTCAGGTACTGCGAGTACAAATCCAGCTTCAGGACGGTACACTTCAACACCATACAGGCAATCAGCCGTGTACAGGTTGGAGAGGTATTCCTGCTTGTACTGAGTTTGTGAGCGGACAGACATCTGCTCAGCAAGTACAATCGCATCACGGTGGAACAGCAATGCAGCTCGAGTAGCAATACCCGTTGCAGCAGTGTTGTCACCAACGGCTTCGATAGTCGCACAGTTAGATGATACATACACATCCACGCCGTACAGATTACCGATCAGGCCGCTCTGGACACCAGTACCGTTTACGAAGTCAGAAGACACGTAGCGGTCAATGCCCATGATGGCGTTACGAACCGAAGGCGGGATGATCAGGTGTCGATCTTCCATCGGCACGTCGTTGTCATCGAGCTTCTGGATCATGTCGCGGAAGAAAGCATCCGTGAACACGTCAGAAGCTACCTGGGTGTCGTCCGTGTACTGAGTGGTCGTACCGTTGTCGTTGAAGAAACAACCGGTGTGCTGGTAGTCAGTTTCAGCAACCGCATCAGAGTACACAACAGCGCCGCCGTCACCAAAACCAGTACCACAAGAGTGGAGGTCGGTATCAACACGCTTTGCCAGTGAGTAACCAGCATCGGAGGTGTAAAACTGTCGCAGGCTGTTGAGTGCCTGTACTTCAACGATGTCTTCGATCAAACGTGAGTATTCAAAGTGACGATCAATGTCGATAGTCAGTTCGCTCTCAGTATTCGCAATGATCGTTACTGCCGTATCCGCAGCCTTTGCGTTCGCGTCACCACGAGTAGGCTTGGGAATATGCAGTTTGTCGCCCTTCTTGCCAGACATTGAAATCTTCTTGACAAGGGGTGCAACCTTTAGTGATCTTTCATACGCAGCGATGATTTCATCACTCCAGATTTCCAACGCCCATCTCGGGGCGTCCGACTATAGCATCACAGCAGAGAAAGAATCCTCTCCTGCGCCTTCTCACTTAGTCTGTGCGGGTCACGCTTCATTAGCTTAAGCTCGTCTCGGATAGCGTCCCGCACTTCTGTGCTGACCTGCTGCCCCTTGATGTTTGTCTCCATCCAAAGACAAAACCTGGCTTGCTCCCTCTTCAGGAGAAGATGCTTGACGATGTTTCTAAGAACTGGGCAGGCTCTTTTGTAGCCATCCCAGGATAGGCAGGTGCTGCTCTGCCAGTTTTCGTTCTTAGATTCACGGTGGTCCATGTGCCCACCAAGCGAGTTTTGTAGCATCCCGAGAAGGGCGATAGCGTTATCTGCCATTCCAATTCTCAGTCTTGGTTTTACATAAACGCCATTTGTTACCTGAACGTCTATGCAGCCCTCGCCGTCAATCAATCCTGCTAAATACTTCCAACTGATACGCTTCATGGATTGCCTCCGAACTGCGTGTGTTAGTCTGTCGTGTTCCCTCTGGTAGACCTGTTAAGCCGTCCCAGTTATTCAGAGAAGGTTTTACATTCCCAAAAATTAAAGGTTAGGAATGAACGTTGCTGCTTCTGTCTTGGCGGTATTACCCCCCGCACCAGGATAAGTGGCTGTAGCCATGAATTACTCCTACTTAACTCGCCCTTCCTGATACGCTTGCATTATCTCGTCGGCAAGCGCGGTATATCTATCAGGGTCTGTCTTCATTAGTTTAATAATGTCGGCCCTGCGATAAACTTTCTTCCTTGACCCATCTGATCCACCCTGCGAACCTCCTGTGCTGGCGGCTTTGAGTTGATTCTTGCGCGCCTGCCTTTCGACATCCACTGTTTGCTGTGATACTGACTTCCGCTCTTTCCAGAGTGAAAACAGTTCATCAGCAGCTTCGGAATCGTACTCTTGATCCGCTCTAACAAAGAGCTGCTTGCGAATATTCGAGGCCTTGATCCACTCTGCAAATGCTGAGTCCTGCAAGATTTGCTGCATGTCCGGGTGCTTCGATTGAAGCGCGGATAGTGCGGTCTGCTTGCGGTGCTCAGAAGCTGCTTGCGATGCCTCTCGTATTCTCGGGTGATTCTCAATAGCCCTGTTAACGGCTGACTGAGGATCGGTAAAGTAATCTAATTCATCTTCAGGCTCAACGGTCTGTTGAGGTGCTTGCTGCGACGAGATATACTCATCTACAACTTTACGAAGCTCGCCAACCTCCGACCCTTGTTTGCCAAGCGCCTTTTCCGCCTCTTGGTGCATCTGGACAATTTCTTCAAGAGATTTTCCTTGATACTTTTCTGGGATCTGTGGTTGTGGTTGAGGTTGCTCATCTAACGATTGAGTCTCATCGAGATCGTCTTCAATGACGTCTACTTGTTCCCCTTCAGGAGGCAGATCTAACATTGTGGCTCGGGACATACATTAAACTCCGTGGACAAACCATTATGGAGGTGATTTTCTGCCAGCCTTTTCGTGTTCTCTCACCCATCTCATGTGCCTGCCTGGGAAGTCCCCAGAAGCACCCTCTAGAATGAAAGCCGGAGCTGACAACTGTTTGGCCGCGTCTTCACCACAATCGCACCTACAGACTGAGGCGTTGTCGCTAACCATTTTTTCAAATACGTGCCCGTTAGGACACCTAAAGTCAAATATCTTGTACATCTTCTTCCGCTTGCTCTCTTGCGAAGCCTACCGCGTCCTGAAATGCCAGGATTGCACGAAATGCGTCCAATTGACCCTTGCGAAAAAACAGGTCGTCTGCGCTAGATATGGTAGACAACTCTGATAAGTTGCTGATTCTATTGTTTATTTCTTCAATTAACTGGGTGTACCCAGCATGATTAAACAAAGAATTGTAGTTATCAAAGTAGTCTTCTAGCTCAGGCGTCATACAATATCCTGCTATGGTTAATGGACTGTATCAGCATGTCAAATCAAAGTCAAGAGGTTTTTCATTATTTACCACTTTTCTTTGCAGAATCTGCTTTCTCGAGGTCTTTTACCTGCTTCTCCAGCGCATCAATACGTCTAGAGGCCTTGGCGAACGCCTCGTTGATCTCGTTCATTGCTTTGTTAAACTGTGGTTGGCTGATCATGTTATTCCTTTTTAGTTGTTTCTATACGGCATCAAGACTTTTGGAGACAGACTCAATCTTCTTCTCAAGGAAGTCGAGTATGGCTAGGAGTTTAACCTCCATTCAAGCGCCTCATCAGTTCTTCTTCCATCTGCGAACTGCGCTCCGAATCCTTAGAGGACTGCTTGGCAGCGGACTCCTTGAGCTTCAAGTCCTTCTCCTTGAGGGTCAGTTCAGCGACCTTGAGTCTACGCTCGAACTCCTTGTCGTCCTGACTCCCCTTGTCGAGATTCCTCGTAACAGCCTCGATCTTGTCGATCTCCATCTCCATCGGGACGTACTGAGCCTCTACAGCGTACTTATTAGCCCTTGACATTGACTCCTGTGCCTGAGCCTTCAGCGCGGCTGTCTGAGAAGCCTGGAAGTCCATCTGTGCCTGGTGCATCTGCTGCTGCATCTGCTGTTCTTCTGGAGAGGGCTTCATTGCTTGTTGTAGTGAAGCGATAAGCTCTTCGCGGTTCGACAGGTTCATGTTCTCAATAATAGACTGTACTAACGTGCCGTACAGAGGAGAGTCCTGCTTCATTGTTTGAAGTAACTGCACCAACTGGCTCACCTCGTATTCTCTGGCGATAATCCCCAGGGTAGACGTAGCGTTGAACTTGTAATCAGCAACAGGATACGAATCGGGGTCAAACTGCATGTACCTGTAAGCCGCCTTCTTGACGAAGGGTATCAGGAAGGATTCTTGGAAGTTAATCAGTGTGCGTTTGTGTCTCTTAATGATCGCTCCAAGAGACATAGAAATACCGGCAGCAGTGGCCTCACCATTGACTTGTCCTGCGATACCCGCTGAATCTACTGCGCCAGTGGCTTGTTGTACCATCTGTTGTAACGCCGCTGCTTGAGCGAACGTAATCTGGCTGACATCACCGAAGTTGAACGGCTGGAGGACTTCTCTGGGATCACCGTTGGTTAACAGAATCTGTCCTGGCCTGATCTGGGGTTTTGCGCCTCTTGGCATTCTGGTGGCGTCAATGGCCATCATGGGGTGGACAGTGAGTGCCAGCGCGTCGATTCTCGCCCTGATCTCGGCATCAAGGGCTTTCTGAGAGTTATACCCTTTTTCGCAAACGCCTCGCCCCCAGAACCTTGATGGAACAACATCCCATGGGAACGCGACTACAGGGCGGTCTTGCATCATGTAAGGATTGGCTTCGGCCTTTAGAAGAACCCCGCCGTTAGCAATGACAACCACGGCTTCAACGTAAGCGCCTTCCTCTTCTACGTCCGTTTCTGCCTCGAGCATTTCTCGCGGCACAAGCCCGTAATACTTAGTTAATCTGACTTTATCGTCGTGGTAGATAGTGAGGTCTTGGTCAGGCTCTAAGTCCGTATCAGGAGAGGCAGATCCAACGTATACATCCTTGTAGACGCCCTTTTCTTGTAATGCCTCAACGTAGTGAGCAGATACAAACTCGTCAATAGCGACTCCCATCGCGTCTTCGATGCAGGTAGCCACTGGGTCGATCAGGAAGTTCTGCGGCATGACAGGGTTTAGCCTTACTCTGACACGATCCCTGATGTTGACACCGATAGCCTTTAGCTCACCGTCCATGAGGGGTTGGCTGCCAGGGGACATTTCCTTGATTTCGTCAATAACGACTTCGCCAATACCCGTACCGAATACGGCTGCGTTAATGAGACACTCCGCTACGGACTTCCTGATTCGAGTCTGTCCAAAGTCTTCAGTGAGTTTGTTCCTCAGGAACTGTGCGTCTTGATTGTCTTGATCAGACATGTCATCAGAGATGTCAAACCACTTGCCTCTGCCGAATGTTGCTTCTTCCAGTTCTGCGACGTTTGACTCAACGGCCTGCTGGAGTGCCGGGGCGATGATTCTACTTCGCTCTGACTCTCGGGTTCTGTCCTCTTCGGCCCAGATGCCGCGCCACAGCCGGTAATACTCCTGGTGCTTGTCCTCGTAGTTTCCTTCGTAATGGTCGCGCCAGTTGTCACACTTGCTCATTACCCATTCTTCAACACTCTGGTCAACCATCAAGGGGTCGACTTCAAACAATTCGCTCATATCAGTAGCCTGCAACAATATCTAAAATTTGGTGGTCTTCTATTTCGTATTCGTAGTCGTATGCGACGTTAGCCAGTTGGTCAATGTAAGCCAATGCGTCGATCAAGTCGTCGTGAGTCAGTGGGTCAGGGAATTGAAAGAGTTGGTCAAGGAAGCGTGTATTCCATTCGCCCCTCTTGAGAGATATGTACCCGTTCTCAAACCTTCCTTGTAGTGCCCACATGATTCTATCGGTCTTTTTCCTGTTGCCGTGGGTTAACTCCACTACCCGGAAGAACGCGCCATGTCTTTTCTGGAGGTCAACAAGGGGAGACATCACCGCTTGTTTAGCTATGCCTCTCTCTATCCCCACCGAGACGGGGTCGTAGTCCCTAACCGCTTGGAATATCTTCACAGCAGTCTCGTCTAGCGTCCATCTGCCGTGAATCACGTTCTCTACTAACCATCCAGTTGGTGAGACAGTAACCACCGCGATAGCCGTTTCGTCTAGTCTTGAGTTTTTACTCTTCTTCTTTCCCGCCTCCTCAAATCCAGCAAGGTCTACTGCGATGTAGACATCACCCTCCATTTTCTCTCCATATTGTATCCATTCTTCCTTAAACATTTCAGAGCCTCTAGCCTCAAACGAGGCCATGAACTCCTGGCGGAAGGCGTAAGACGACATGGATCTCTTGGCAATGTCTATCTCTGCTGGGTCTAACAGGGGGTTATCATAGGAGGTGAAGTGCCATGCCTTGTATGTCGGGTCGTCCTCTAGCTCGGCGTACTTGTACAGGTCGTAGAAGTGGTTTCTACCCATCGGAGTACCAATGAACAGCGCACTTCCCTTTTGGTCAGCCAGTGCTGGTCGCAGGATCTCTTCGAATACAGACGGCTTCATGTCCGCGTACTCATCCAAGACCAAATACTTGAGAGACACACCACGCATTGTCTCGGGTCTATCCGCACCCTTCAGGCTAATGACTGCGCCGTTGATCAGGGTAATCTGTAAGTTGTTGATATGCGATGATTTGACGACCGGAGCAGCCAGTTCAAGCAGGAGATGCCACATAATGTCTCTGGCCTGTCCTTGGGTTGGTGCAACGTAGAACACCGCCCCTGATCCGTCTTGCAGGGCGTTAACAATCATCTTCCATGCAGCGTATCTGGACTTGCCAGAGCGTCTACCAGCGGCGATAACCTGGAATCTAGTCTCATCTACCCATAGCTCTTGCTGCCACGGGATTAACTCAATATTGAGATCAGCCCCCATACGTCCACATCACGGGGTATTCCCGCAAATCAACGTGAACGAAGTCATTTCCTACACCTATTCCGGTAAATCCGATCTTAATAGCCTCATTGACCAGAGTGAAGCGTTGGAATCCGCCTCGAACCTTGATATCTGCCGCTATTCCCTCAGAATGAGTGCCTGGTTTTGATTTAGCAGCCTCAATGGGGTGATCAGGGCTGCGATATCCTGATGTGATGACAAACGGGAAGCCGCATTCGCTCCGGAGTCGGTCTAACAGGGACAGGAAGATGGGATTCATCTTGTTTTCACCCGTGTGCTGGCAGTCGAACTCCGATATGTCGAAATATTGGTAGGTCATATCACGACGTGCCGATCAGTCAACTTCATGGAACTCTGCCTCTAGGGGTTGGTCATCAGGTTGGTCGCTAATATCTACCTGTCCTACGCCGGATATGTTGATCTGGATCTGGCTCTTGCCTGCTCCCTTGCTGACTTCATTCTCAAAAGCCGCTATCGGTAGCAATCTGTCCATACAAAGCTTCCATGCAGCAGCCTGGTGCTTGTGATCATCGTCCAAAGCCGCATCTAGTATGGTCTGGAGGACTTTCTTGCTCTTCGGAGAGGCCAACATACGAGCCTTGTACTCGTTGATGATAGCGGCATCCCCTTTAGGGCGGCCTACTTCCTTCCGGTTACCAGCCTTTTTAGCAGCAATCTCCTTCTTGGGAGGACGGCCACGCTTACGCTTGCGGAGATTAATCTCTTTTCGCTCTGCTACGGCCTCTTTCTGCTTGTCAGTCAGCATTATTCCGTCTTGTGTCTTGTGAATTACGTTTTATGATACACAAGGTTGGTTGTTGGGCTGGAGCTGGGTGGAGTCGAACCACCGTCTTCTGCTTCCCGTTGGGTTTTAGCCAGAATCGACACCCTTTTCAGCCCCGTTCATCTATTTAACGTGTATATTAGTAATATACATTGACGTTTAATGTACAGGATTACAACACGATAACCACCTGAATGTCAAGCGATTTAATGAATAAATGCTCGTTGTAAATAAGATTAGGGGAATCAAGGACTTGCGAGGGTGTTGCTAATTGCCTTATTTTGTATTTGGGGGGGTACTACTATAATAATGCCACCGTATTCCCCCTCCCCCCCATCAATTCCCGTGTGGTCGGGCCTGATCGGCCGCTACGTGGCGCACTGTTATGCTATGCGTGGATGGTTGTGGTGCGGCCTATGAGCTGCCTTAATGCCATGCCTATGAGCCTACCTGACGTCCTACATACTGCACCGATATGCTACTGAACGTCCTCAAGCTACATATGATTATACCATATCATTCTGCAGATATAATGTAGTAATAATGGAGGAATAATGGAGACGCATTAGTTGGTATAGGCATTGCATGGTACCAAGGAAAGTGACGCAAATGGTCACATTGTGACGCGCACAAGGTCAGAAAGTGACGTAAATGGTCACATCTTGACACACCATGCACAGACCATGCCAAGTACCCCATATTGGCTACAACCCAGCAGATACGCGGCCTTCAGCCATTTTGGCCATTGTTGGCACAAAATATGCTTATATATCGGTGCAACACACACAAACGCCCACAGGGCACAGGAGCATAGATACATGAACATAGAAAAGCGACACATCGAAAGCGCGGACCGAAGCGGGGACTTTTGGGTTATCACCCGCAACGATGGTCGGGAGCGTCTTAGCTACCTGTTCGACACTAAGCGCGAAGCAAAGTTGGCGCTCGCTGACATTGAACGGGGTAACTGGAACCACAGCGTGGAAATTTCGGAGTGGGTGTAATGAAGCCTATCAGCAGAAAAATGCTCAACAGCTTGAGAGAATTTATTGCCGATTTTGATGCAGCCAACAACCACGAGCAAAAGGTCTGGGGCCAGAGCATCGACACTATCGCGGTAAATATCCCAACAGCAACACGCAAGGCGTTGGTATCGCGTGGCCTGATAGAGGTGACAGAGCGCAGCCGTCCGGCTGAAGTAATGAAGCGTTACAAATTCGGAACCCGCTTTGAAGTGTCCGCTACGGTTGATCGGACGTACGTCGGAAAGCCAACAGGGAAGGGCCGCAACGTTGCACAGCACCCGCACACAGCCGCTGGGGTAACACCATGATGGATTGCAAACAACACTACTACGATGAAACCGGCCATTGCTTTGAGTGCGATGCGCCACAAACACACAACGCCCACAGGGCATGGGAGCATAGAAAGATGGACAAAATGTACGCGTATTTTAAAGATTTGCCTATTGGCACCATATTTCACGCTAATGGCAACGAATGTAAAAAGGTGTCTAGCAGAACTGCCAGCATTGATTCACCTATAGCGGCAGGCACATTCTACTGGAAAATGAATGATCTTTGCGTAGTTGGGTGCTATTCTAGGCTGGCAAACTAACACACACATAATGGAGCAACAAACATGATCAAACTATCACAAGCTGGAAAGATGCCCAGTAAATCATGGTCCCTGCAGGCATTAGATACCTGCCCGGGTTCTAAGAATAGCGACGGTACGCTGGTGGATGCCTGCAAGGGATGCTACGCCACTACTGGCAATTACCGCTTCCCCAACGTCAAGGCCCCACGCGAGCATAACCGAGAAGACTGGAAGCGCGATGAATGGGTGTCTGATATGGTGCAGGCATTGGATACCGAGCGATATTTCCGCTGGTTCGACAGCGGTGATATGTATGATATTCGGCTTGCGGCTAAAATCCTTGATGTCATGAAACGGACACCATGGGTTAAGCACTGGATGCCGACCAGGATGGCCAAGTTTGCCAAGTTTCAGCCCGTGATACGCGCTATGGAAAGACTGCCCCACGTTGTTGTACGTCGGTCCAGTGATAGCATCGAAGGCAAGGTGATACGGGGCCGCAATACGTCAACAATCATTCATTCCCCTGCACATGCTGACAGTATGCACACTGTATGCACAGCATACGAGCGTGAAGGTAAGTGTGGAACATGCCGGGCATGCTGGGATAAGACAGTACAGGTTATTGCATATCCCGCCCACGGGCAGAAAATGACGCGATTGATAGCCAAGGGATAACAGAATGAAGGCTTTACTAGAAAGAATCATGAATGATGCGCACGGCGATCTGGATACGGCAATATTTGCCCTTCAGGATGGGGCCTATCTGGGCGCTATAGGGGTCAGCCAGCTAGAAGCGGAAATGCTATATGATCTGCTGATTAATGCCGAGGTTGACCATGACTGGGGCAATGGCACCACGCAGTACACGACTAGCGACTACTTCATTTATGTATGTGGGCCATTAATAACGGTTGAGGACAGGATATGAACCAGAACCACGACAGCCAGCACTGTATCCGCAGACTTCGTATCAGCGGTGATTATAGGGCAGAAAACCCTGTAATCAGGGAAAGCAGGCAGACACCAATACCAGAGCCAGGACCCGTATACACTGGCAGTAATTGTGCCTATGAGGTAGTATGCTGGGCAGGTAACAAATCAATCATTAGGTATACAGGGGTATAGCATGGGGAAGATATTAATAGCATGCGAGGAATCGGGCAGGGTCAGGGATGCTTTCCGTGAACGTGGGCACAATGCGTGGTCATGTGACATCCTGGACTGTAGGTCCAGCGAGTATAAGGAATATCACATCAAGGGTGATGTACTGGAAGTGTTACAAGATGACTGGGATATGATCATAGGGTTTCCACCGTGTACCTATTTGTGCAATTCAGGGGTAAGGTGGCTACATGAACGCCCTGAACGGTGGCAGCAAATGGAGGAAGGTGCGGCCCTGTTTAACGCTATCTTGGGTAGTTGTAACCGTGTAGCCGTTGAAAACCCTGTCATGCACAAGTATGCAAAGGCTCTGATCGGTGAACAGTCCCAGTCAATCCAACTATACCAGTTTGGTCATCTGGAAACGAAACGGACCTGTTTATGGCTACGTGGTCTGCCAGAGCTGGTGCCGACCAGTGACCTGAAAGAGGAAACAATGGCCTTACCGTACAAGGACAGGGCATTGGTACACTATGCTTCCCCAGGTCCTGATAGGGCAAGATTCAGGTCTGAAACCAGGCAAGGTGTCGCAGATGCTATGGCTGAACAGTGGGCGCGGTTACTGTGAAAACCCTGATAGAGCTACTGGCGGAACTAGAAGCCGCTGTGAAAGAGTACAACGAATCACCCGTAAGAATGATAGTGGAGTTTAAAGATGATAACGACCATTGACCGCCGGAAAGAGTACCGCGATAGACTGCAAGTTTATGCTGACAACAATAGCATTAAGTACTTAGAGCTGTTATTGTGGCGCAAGTACCGTGACGAACAACTAGCAAAGAGGAAGTAACATGAAAGAGATCAAGGTGATTATCAAAGTCAATTACATAGATGAGTTTTCTATCTCAACTACCGATGATATTTCAGTGGCCGAGATTGCGAAAGCAATTCTAACGTCTATTACTGACCAACAAAAAGAGGTGGAAAAATGAGCGCATTAACAGATTTATACGAGGCTGCAAAGGCTGGAAAACAGCTACAGTGTCTTTCGAGATCCGGGAATTGGGCAGACATTACGTTGGAGGGTTTAGAGGGCTACGCCAAGCAATACTACAGGGTCAAGCCTAAGACTGTGGAGGTACATATTTATCGCAGTCAAGTATTTCCCGGAGAAATGCGCGCAGACACCGACCCAAGCATGAAATCTCACGGCGGATACATCAAAACAATCGTTGTTGAGCTGGAGGACTTGTAATGAGCAGATTAGACATGGATAAAAGAACTGCGGAAAGCCTGGTTAAGCGTTACGGGCCGGAACGGGCGGAGATCATCGCTGCTAATCGCGCTGAATCAGCCATGACGGATGAAGCGGAGGAACACTGGCAAAATATCGCCGTTGCGGTACGGCTAATGCGTACCGAGTAGCTTGTTCTCATGCTTGTAGTATTCAATTTGAGATTCTAACCAGCCCCTGTCCCACTTGTGGGGCTGTTTGGATTCCTCCTCCATCTGTTCGACGGCATAAGCGCCTATCTCAATACAAAGATTCTCTCTGAATACGTGCGGCATACCAGATCTGAACGAGTTGCACCCAGGACACTGTGGGCGGCAGTTTGATTCATGATACCTGGTCGGGCTTTGGGTTCTGGGGATGTAGTGTCCGTTGTGCATCTCCTTTATTGGTTTGACGATTCCACAGGTATAACACGCAACGTGTTCGCCGTCCTCTGAGTAAGAGTACCTGATGTACTTAGAGAACACCGTGTCCAACTTCTTTTTCAACTTTGGGATTGTCTGCTTCATCGGGTGAGTATAGCACAAATCGTGCCAGACTTGCCTCTCTGTGTTCATTCTGTTACACTGGTCGTCCGCTGACGGGTATACCAACGGTAGAGCGTAATCTACGTGATTCATCCTTTCTCGACCTTTGAGGGCGGGGACAAAGCAGGTTTAAGGTGGCGGGTTCGAGAGAACGACCAGGGGCCGGAGCGACAACTCTAAAAACTGTTCTGCATACTGAGAGAGGATGTCTACAGAGAATGAGTAAGGGGGCCACCTAAAGCCCTCAAAAGACCACCTATTCCTTTTTGGAATGGATACCGTTTATCCTGTTTTTGCTACCGTTCGTCGGGTTTTGGTTTACAGTGTCGTGGGGTCTGGTATTATTCGCTCAGGTTTCGGGAGAAAAGAAATGGGTAATTATGAATTGCCAGTCATGTATCATGAATGTGATCCAGTAACTAGGAGGAGGGTTCGCGAGCAGTACATCAGGGAACAGAGCGGGAAGTGCTGGTATTGCGAGGAGCCGCTATCATGTCAACCTGCTGCCAAGGTTATGGAAAAGAAACTTGACCTTAGCCTGTTCCCGCCGAACTTTTTAAAGCACCCAGTACATCTTCAGCACGACCACTATACGGGGCTAACTGAGGGCGCAGTACACGCTAAATGCAACGGTGTTTTGTGGCAGTACGAAGGGCGATAAAACTCTAAAGGAGAACGATATGGAAAAAGTAGATTTAGTACAAGGCACACAAGAGTGGCTGGAATACCGCTATCAGCACCGGAACGCGAGTGAAGCGCCTACTGTTATGAGGTGCAATCCGTTCCAGAGCATCAGCCAGCTACGCAAGATTAAGGAAACCCACGAGGACACCTTTCAGGGTAACTTGGCTACTGACTACGGTAACAAATGGGAGGAGTCTGCAAAGGAGAAGGTCGAGTTCCTGCTGGGCGTTGGCCTGGAGCCAGCAGTATTCCGGGATGGTGTCTACTCGGCCTCTCTGGACGGCTACGGCGAGAACGGCAACGAGTCGATAAAGGTTGAGATTAAGTGTCCGTTCCGAAAGCAGGACTCGAAACTGTGGGCGCAGTTGCAGGCAGAAGGTAGTTGGGATCAGGTAATCCCCGAGAATTACGTCTGGCAGATTGTCCATCAACACCTGGTTGTCCCCACGGCGAGGACGTACTTCTTCGTGTTCATTCCCAACGAGGACTTCCGGTTGATTGAGTGTTTCGTATCTGACGAACAGATCGAGCAGCTAAAGGCAGGCTGGGAGGCTTTCGAGAATCCAGAGACAGAACAGGGGTTTGACGTTGAGCAGGCAGCAATCCTGGTTGACCGCAGAGCTTCTCTCAAGGCGAGTGAGGCCAGCATCAAGGCTGAGTTGGGCGAGGTTGAGTCTGAGCTGAAGCGCATGTCCGGTGAGAAGGACACAGAGTTTCCCAACGGCCTGGTTTACGTTAAGCGTAGCCGGAAAGGGTCTATCGACACCGCCAAGATGGAGAAGGACGGTTACGATATCGAGGCTTACCGGAAGCCAGAAACCACATACATGAGCTTTATGCAGAGGTAGCCATGATAGCTAGACGAGAAACAATAGAACACGCCATTGCGCGAACAGAAAGAAACCTGGCGGAACTGGAGCTACTGGCAATTAACAAAGCCCCGGCAGGTTCAAATCACAACGTCACGCCTACCTGGATGGCTCAGTTCGAGAGAGAGATACTCAAGAAGCTGAAAGGCGTTTACAGCGGAGCGAAACGATAATGGAAAAGAGTCTATTTGAACGACTGTCAGCGATTGACTGCCGGGATCATATCGAGAAGAAGGGCAAGTTTTCTTACCTGTCATGGGCGTGGGCGTGGGACACCTTGAAGCGAGAGTGTCCAGAAGCGAGGTTTATAAAGCACTCGTTTTCAGTGCCATACGGCAAAGACGTAACCATTGAGACAGAGCAGCCGTTTATGGTGGACTCTCAGGGGTTTGCTTACGTGAAGGTGACGGTGTTAACCAATGACGACACGCAGACAGAGGTGTTCCCGGTGCTGAATCACCTGAACAAGCCGATACAAAACCCAAGCGCGTTTGACGTCAATACGTCACTACAGCGTTGTCTGGTCAAGGCGATAGCAATGCTTGGCCTTGGATTGTACATCTACGCTGGCGAGGACGTTCCAGAAGGGGCTGAGCCGTCACCATACACGCCAAAAGAGGAGAAAGAGATGTTCAAGCAGCATAGCGAAAACCTGGATGACCTGTTATGAGGATCATGCCAATGAAGGACGAGGACTACCCAGCGATCTCAGAAAACGCGTGGAAATGGCTATCAATGCCGTGGGTTCCGCCGGGATTACGACAAATCGAAGGGCTTTACACTAAACCACACCTTTACTACGCATAGGAGTTACTATGGAATACGATAACCGAGGACAAATCGCACTGTGGGGCAAGAAGCCCACGGATTCAGACAGCGCACCAGCAGCGAAGGGTCATTTCTTTGCCCACCGGGATATTAAGGAGGGTGAGCAGATTGAAGTTGCTCTCTGGAAGAATGACAGCGACAACCCGAATGCGCCTAAGCTGAAGGGCAAGGTGTCTGACAAGTACTCCGCCGGAGGCTCTCAGGCTCAGGAGCCAAAGGTTGCTGTTGACGAAGATATACCCTTCTAGTGGAGCTGAGAGATTACCAGGTTAAGGCGGTTGCCGACACTCGTCGGGCTGCATCCAAGGGGAGCGTAATTCTGCAACTCCCCACGGGTGCAGGTAAGACCGTAGTCGCCGGAGATATGATAAACCGAGCGTTAGAGAAGGGTAAAACAGTAGCCTTTCTTGTGCCGTACATATCTCTTGTCGACCAAACCTGGCAGTCTTTCGTCCAGCAGGGGATTAGAGACATAGGCGTTGTGCAGGCTGATCACATGCTGTACGACCCACGGGCAGCGGTACAGGTCTGCTCTGTTGACACACTGGCAAGGCGCGGGATTTGCCCAGATGTAGATCTCGTCATTGTAGACGAAGCGCACAGAAGGTCATCGTTTGTCAATGGGTGGATAAAGAACGGGCCGACATTCGTGGGTCTTACCGCTACGCCTTGGGCTAAAGGCATGGCTAATCACTGGGACTCCCTGGTTATCGGTGAGACAGTGAGAGGCCTAATAGATCAGGGTTATCTTTCTGACTTCCGGGTATTCGCGCCGTCATCGCCTGACCTGAAAGGGGTCAAGCTGGTTGCTGGTGAGTACCATCAGGGGCAGTTGTATAGCCAAGTTTCCAATGCCAAGCTCATCGCCTCTATTGTCGATACATGGAAGGAGAAGTCCACGCATGAGAAGACCATCCTGTTTGCAGTCAACAGAGCACACGCTGCTGAATTACAGGGTAAGTTTATCTCGAGCGGGATTAATGCGGGCTACATAGACGCGCTGACTAAAACAGAAGACCGGGAGGTGATCAAAGAGAGGTTTCACGCTGGCGAGATCAAGGTGGTGTGTAATGTTGGCTGCCTTGTTGCCGGTGTTGATTGGGACGTCAGGACACTTATCCTGGCGGCTCCCACTCGATCAGAGATTAAGTACGTGCAGATGGTTGGCAGGGCGCTCCGTACCGCAGAGGGTAAGGACTACGCACTGATCCTTGATCACTCTGACACCACTCAGAGGCTTGGGTTTGTGACAGACATTCACAGGGATGAGTTGTGCGACGGTACTCCGCAGCCCAGAGAGGCCAGAGAGCAACAGGAGAAGCTCCCAAAGCCCTGCCCTAGTTGTGGTGCACTGAAGACGACAGCTATCTGTCCTGCGTGTGGATACAAGTACACTCCGTCATCTCTCATCGAGACAGAGGAGGGAGAGTTAGTAGAGGTCAAGACGGTTGCCTTTACTGACCAACAACGGGACGAGGCTTACGCTATGTTCCTGCATCACGCCAGACAGAAAGGCTACAAAGATGGCTGGGCGTATCACAAGACGAAAGAGATGACCGGAGAATATCCATGCGGGAAAGTGAAGCCGGTGGAGCCAAGCCAGAGGGTGAAGAACTACATCAAACACCTGAACATCAAGAACGCGATGAAAAGGAGGCGTTCTACCAAGCCCTCTTCATCGACGCGCATAACCGAAACACAGAGTTAGAGTTAGAGGTATGGCAACTAAAATGGGAAATTCAGCAGCTAGAAAAGCGCCTCCAGCGAGCCAGAAGGCTATGGCGTCAGGTGACAAAGCAAGGCTAACAGCACAGGGATACAAAGGAACGGCTGACTCTAAAGAAGCCCTGGTGGACGCAGTGAAGAACGCAACAGAGTTCTTTCAGTTCAAGTACCCAGTTAAGATCAGGATAGAGCATGACTCTGGACTAATTAGTTGTCGGGCAGTGTTCTGGATCTGGATGCGTCACCTGTCAGAGAAGATGAAAGAGAAGTGGCCGGACGCCTACGGGATGCTGGACAAGGACGGGTTCGCCATGCACGATGTTGTCTGCACACTGTTCCTTGGCAAGACGAAACCAAAGAAGGTCGGCAAGATGCTAATCGACGGCAGGCAGAAGACGCTATCTAGTCCAGAGATGAGCAAGGGCGAGATGGTAGACCTGCTGAGAAGAATCGAGGAGTGGTCTATAGGCACGTTGGGCATACCGCTACCACAACCACCAAGTGAATACAGGGAAGCAAAATGAGACTAGTGTTTATCGAGTGGACGGATGCCTGCGGGTGCGCTCAAGGCTGGGATGATCGAGTAACGTTGGAGGAATACTCAGGAAACTGCTATACTGTTGGGATTGTTCTGGATGAAGACGAGTATTTCATCCTGGTTGCGTCAAGCGTTACCGCCGACATGAAGACTCAACAGGGCGGGGTGTCTATACCAAAGGACATGATCACACACATTGTTGAACTGGAGACGCCGTAATGAGCAGCCACGTACTAATACCTGATACACAGGTTAAGCCTGGAGTCAAGTTGGATCATCTGTTGTGGGCAGCCAAATTCATTAAGGATGTTAAGCCAGATAAGGTCATCATAATAGGGGACTGGTGGGACATGCCTAGCCTGTCTTCTTGGTCGAAGAAAAGAGAAGCGGAGGGGCAGAGGTACAAAAAGGATATTGATGCTGGAATGGAGGCAATGGAGCTGTTTATGAGACATAGGCCAAAGCTTACAGAGTACCACTTCTGTTTTGGCAACCACGAAAACAGGATTGACAGGTATGTTGACGACTTCCCTAACATGGAGGGGCATATGTCAACCCGTGACTGTGATGTTGAGTCTTTCGGCATTAAGGCTCATAGCTTTCTAAAGCCTGTAAAGTTGGACGGGGTTAAGTATTCGCATTACTTCTATAATGCAAACTCTGGGAGGCCGTTTGCCAGCGCCAGGCTAATGGTCAAAGCAACGCACGAAAGCTGCACCGCTGGGCACCTCCAAACCAAGGACGACTGGATGGATCACATGCCCGACTCCGATAGATACGTCCGAGGGCTTATTGCTGGTGCGTTTTACCTACATGACGAAGACTACAAAGGGCCGCAGGGGAATAACCACTGGAGAGGCATCATCCATAAGACAAACGTAAGGAGAGGAATGTACGATCTTAGAGAGGTATCTCTGCACAGCCTGAGGGCTGAGTATGCTTAAGTTGCCGTATAGGTTAAGGTTAAACGATCTGTTTGTATATGATGACGGAAACCTAGTTTACAGAAAGACAGGCAGGACTGCTGGCGGAAGATCTTGTTCGCACGGATACCACAGAACTACAGTTGATGGCGTTTTATACTTTACGCATAGACTAATTTACAAATTGGTTCATGGAGAAGACCCTGAATATGTAGACCATGTGAACGGAGACAGGGCAGACAATCGCATCACCAATTTACGGAGCGTTTCCAAGAAAGAGAATGAGCGCAACGTTAAGCGTCACAGCACCAACACAACTGGGCACACAGGTGTTTACAAGTTTGGCGATAGAAGGTGGAGGGCGCAGATTTGCGTTGATGACAAGCATATACACCTTGGAACTTACGATACCTTGCCGGAGGCATTGCAGGCTAGGAAAGATGCAGAAAAGAAGTACGGGTTTCATGCAAATCATGGCCGCGCCTCATTATGAGTCAACCAAAACTGCACAGCTTACTGGAGGCATCAGCCAATACCCTGTCCGGCTTTCTGGTGTCACTGGCAATACAGGTACTGGTGATAGTCCCTCTATGGGGGCTTGAGCTTAACATTGCAGACAACCTGGTTATCACGCTCATATTCACCGCTGCATCAATAGGCAGGGGCTACGTGGTCAGGCGGTGCGGTAACTGGTTTCACATCAAGACGCAGGAGCGATAATGAACATACTAGAAAAGGCCAACGAGTTGGTCAACGGTGACAGGCAGCAGGACTACGGAGATCCAAAGGAGAACCACCAGCGCATTGCAAACTTGTGGAATGCCTACTGTTGCCGGGGAGATTCGTACATGAGGTTTGATCCACATAACGTAGCCATAATGATGATGCTGGTAAAGGTTGCCAGGCTGATGAACACCCCTGAACATGAGGACACATGGGTTGACATTGCTGGTTATGCACAGGTCGGAAAGTGGTGTACGGAGGTTGACAATGCCAAATGATATCTATAATGTACTGACCACAGAGTACGTTGTCCGGCAGGAGATGGCTTTTGTTGCAGGTGATGCAGAAGAGTCCCACATCAGAAGAGCCGCCAGACAGATAATGGAATACTACACCGCGAGGAGTTAAGGCCATGAAGCTACACACGATTAACGGAAAAACGCTCAAGGACGCACTACAGATCATTGAGGGCTGTGCCTTTAACCTGGAGTTTATCCGCAGACAGGCCGGTGACAGGTTCCTATGGCATGATGAAAAAGACCTGGTTGCTATGGCCTTGAAGCTGGAGAAGCTGACAGAGAAGTACGAGAGTGATTACGAGGATCTGCGGGCGCAGCATGATCCGGCCCATGGCATCTATACTGACCACCTGGAGGCATTATGAGCAATTTCAAACTAGGACCGAACCAGCGGAAGTGGCTGCGGGAACTGCCGAAGTACGCCAAGACTGAGGGGGCGCTGTACATTCCGGGAGAAGGCTTCTGCTGTCTTGGCGTAGCGGCTGAACTGTTCTCTCCTGCCCCGTGGGAAATAGACAAGGGCGGCGATGCGTTTTACCGAGACAGATTTGCCAGAAGGAACTTAGCGAGTTTGGCTGCTGAGGACTGGCAGGCGCTAGGGCTGCGTAGCGGGGCGGGGAGTTTTGATGCGTGGTTTAGCGGCTATCGCAACCTGGTAGATGTCAACGACAATAACCCCGACTGGACTCACGCAGACATGGCGAAGTTCATCCGCAAACATGCAGACAAGATATTCGTGGAGGCCAAATGAGCATCGAGCAGATACAGCATTGGAGGCGGGGCGATGAGTGATATGCCAGAGAAGATATGGGCAGCAAAGGCCAGTCTGGACGTACCCGGCTTAATTGCTGGCGGTGCGTGGTATTCAAAAATCAACTATCAGCACGGGGAAGTTGAGTACATTCGCGGCGACATAGCCGAAGCAGAGATCGAATCCCTGCGGAGGCAGGTTGAGGCTAGTCAGTGGGTGCCTGTTGAGGATCGGTTGCCTGATGAGGGCGATCTTGTTTTGGTTACAAACTACGGTTTCCTAAATAAGAAGATGCCAAGGTATTACTGCACTGGATACGTTTCTAATGATGGTAAGTGGCGTGACTCTGAGCAAATAGAAATTTATGCCCCTGATTACTGGACGCCGATTCGACCACTACCAGCCAAGGGAGAGCAGTAATGACACCTGAAGAAGATAAGTCAATGGTTGCAGTTGGAATGGCCTTAGTGGGGATATCTGGATTTTTGATGGGGATCTTCATCCACTACCTGATTAGCGGGGCTTGACAATGATGTGTGGTGACTGCTGGTTAGAGACTGGTGATCCAAAATGCCGGTGCAAGGATGAATGACCCAGCAGAAAAAGAGCTTGTAGAGCTTGTAATTGATGGTATGATACTAGGAACAGCAGTTTTTGTGGTGTTTATGCTCTTTTATGGTGCATGGCGTCACCCTTGGCTGTTACTGGCGGCATGGGTTATTGGCCCTGTCTACATAATCTTGATTAACTGGCTAGACAGCAATGAATAGGTATACCCTGGACGATGTATTTACTTATGAGATCCGAGAGGAGATTATGAGGCAGTTTTGCATCACATACTACGAATGCGCCGAGAAAGAAGATGTCCGGCAGGCCTGCAAGACCCTACTAGGCTTTGTGGCAGAACCTGGAGAGGATTATGATGGAATACTCGACGTTAATAGAAGCCCTGTACGACAGGATTGAGCTAAAGCGGAAATATCTTAACCGCGAGAAGTCCCTGAGCGACGTTGAGAGGGCCGCTTGGGGTAAGGCGCTAGAGTGGTGCTACCATACTCTAATCGCCTTACAGGTGGCCTCAGAAGCTCCTGAGCCGCCCGAGATACCCGAGATGCCAGAAGGACTGGAGTGCGATGAGTGTGGCGACTAGTTAGCCGCCTTCTTCAGCTCCCTGTAAAACGCGGGCGACTCGGCCTTTAGCTTCTCCAATCTCCCTGTTTTCTCCAGATTCCTGTAGACTCCAACCCTGACCGCTTTTGGTGCAGCAAGGATTTGCTGTTGCTTGTCCTTGGGTATCGTCAGGCCAGTCGGGGTAACGCCCTGAGCCACAGCAGCAGGAGCGCCACCAGCGGCCTTAGCAGCAGTCCTTACAGCATCTCCAGCCCGACCACTTGGTAGGCTCCTCATAGTCGCCTGCCAGCCTGTTTGCCCAGCCAGCATTCTCTGGGTTGCCTCTGCTGCGAGTATTCTTGCGCCAACTGCACCTGTTGCAAGCGTTGCCGCAATATCCCCCGCTGCCGAGTCCACGCCGGCACCACGAGCAAGAACCTGCCCAATCATTGAGGTGTTGAATAGCCGCTCGAACACCGATGCCTTGAAGCTGCTTGGCATAAGGTCTTTAAGCGCGTCAGTTTCCTGTTCTGCTCGAGCCTTGAGCCTGTCAATCTCATCGAGTTGCATGGCCCCATGGTTTCGTCTTTCAGCAATCTCGTTTCCAATCCTGATCTTCTCGTCAGACCCAGCCTTGGCAGCCCGTTTTGCTTTTTGCAGCTTGGCAATATCTGATGCCAACTCCCTCTTGATGCTGACCTTGGCAGACTCTAGTTGCTTTAGAGTTGCTGCTCTATTGGATAGCGCCTCTTGCGAAATCTTCTTTGCTTCCTGGTTTGCCAATTCAAGGATGTTTTGTTCGTTCTGTTTTGCTGCGGCAGCAACCTCATCAGCCTCTCTCTGTAGCCTACCCTGACCCCTTGCTGCGAACCGAGAGCTAAACTTCTTCACAGTAGACAGCCAGTCATCCGGTGTGAATGCCCCTTGCTTCCCGGCAGTGCTGCTAGCCTGCGCGATACTGTCATCCACCATTGACCTGACAGACCACGCAGCCCTATCTTTTGCGAACGTGACCCTATCGGCCTCGCTCATGCTCTTCTCTAGGATGTCGTGGAAGTAGTCCTGTAGCTCAGAGGCAAACCTTCTTGCAGACGGAGCGTTGTCACTCATGCCGTTGATGGCCCTGCCAATATCGCTTCGCACTTGCAGCAATGCTGGCCCAGATATCTGCTGACCCTCTGGCGGTAAGACCTGTTTAACAAACTGTCTGGCTAGAGATACGATGTTGCCCTTCTCTCCGCCGACCAATGCGAGTTCTGGATATCCTAAGGCCAGCCTGTCTAACTCTGCTATGGCTTCTTTTGGGTTGACAGTGTATGTGTAGTTGTCTGCGGACTTGAACCCGTGTTGCTTCCACAGGGAGTCTAGCAGCTCGTTTGCGTCTTGCGGCCTGAGAGAACCCATTTCTGCAAGCTCGTCACCGAATTCGTCAATGGCCCCAGGTGGCACAGACTCTTGGAATGCTCGTCCACGGAAAGAAGCCTCAGCCGCACTCACAGCAGCATCACCCTGCTTGACGGCCTCTGCTTTTAAGGCGGAAGAGTCAAACTTAGCTTGCTCTAGCAGCTCTATGGATTGTTTGTACTTGGCTTTCTCTACGCCAACCGCCTCCTCTGCCGCAAGTTTAAGCCTTGCTATTTCGTCGTCTAGCCCAGCGGTAGTCTTGTTGAGGTCTGACAGAGACTTGACCTTTAGTGCTTCTTTGGCGCTTGCTGCACGCTTTGCGGCCTCTTCCCGCATCTCAGCACCGGCACGTTTTGCCATATTTGGAGTTAACGCAAGACCCGCGATTCTCCTTGCCTGCTGCTCCATAAGACCAAACCCGCCGTAGGCCTTTGACACTACATGGCGGTATACAGGGGCAAGGGCGTGTTCAGTGAACATGAGCGAGACAAAGTTTCCTCCCTCTCCAAGTTGCTGTGCAAGCCTATTTTTAGCCAAAGAGCTGTATGTCTGTTTCGCTCCGGCCCACGCAAACGGGATGGCGGCAGAAATACCGGCAGTGATAGCGGCGTTAGTTATCTTGTCCTGAGTGGTGTCTCCTTCGTATCCGAATACCGCGCCCTCTGCACCCATCAGGCCAGCAGTCACAGCGGGGAGCGCCGCCTTGTTTTGCACTGACGCAATTCTTTGTGTAATCTTACCCAGAGGATCTGCGGCAAATCTCATGCCCATATTCTGTCCGGCCTGCTGAGCACCATACTGAGCGGCAAGTCTACCGGCGTCACCAGATCGTGCGGCGGTTGTACCGTAAATCGCAGAGGCCATTGGGCTTTTGGCAACTGCTGCGGCTACATCATCAGCTACTCGAGCTGCGTCATACCCTTTCTTTAGGTTATAAGCCTGTGATATTACTTGTCCGCCAGTGAGAGCCACTGGGTTGAGAATCCCGCCCGCCACGTTTGAGCCAAGTGCAAGCCAGGGGTTTTCCTCCTCGAACGCTGCGGTGTTAGCCTCCATTGCGGACAGAACTTCTTTTCTTATCTGCGAGAAATCCTTTCCTTTCGCCAATTCTGGGTTAAGCACACTCACCGCCAATGCCGTGATTGCAGACCCAACCTCTTCTGACTTGTTAAACCAAAGCCCGTCAACAAAAGACCTGGCAGCCATCATCATGTCATCAGCAGTTAACCCCTCATCAGAAGAAACTTTCTCTGCGAAAGCCTGCATTCCTTCAGCGGTATACTGCTCTTGCCTCTCCTCTGGGGAAATAGTTGCAGCATCCATCTGTGATTCATACGAAACTCCTGACACGGCAGCCGCAAATGGGCTATTGTCCGGTATTTCTTCGCCTGTTATGATGCTTTTTGCCATTATAAATACTCGCCAAGGGCGGACGGAACAAACCCTATAGACTTTATCAGCATTCTCCTTGCTTCTTCTGCAACCGCCATCTTTTGCTCTGGTGGCGCACTCTCAAGCATACTTACGGCGATTTCCAATGCTCGACGGTACGCTGCCTTTTGCGACTGAAACCCAACCGTGTCTGCCTTCTCTCCTGCCTGCCGCTTTCTTGCAAGCATGTTGTCAGCCAACATCGCCATGTCAGCGGTCATTCTCGCCACTTTCCTTTCTCCACGCAGATAAGAAATGATTTCATCTCTGCCCGCGTTTTCTGGAGGAAGGCCTTGGCTGAATATCTGAATATCCCTGTCTGAAGCGACTCCGGGTGGCAAGCCCTGTATGATCTCTGTATTCCTGGTTCTCAGGAAGGCCGTTTTATCTTCTTCTGACGCATCACGTAATCCGGCAGCACCAAGGGCCACAGTCCTTAGCTCTCCCGCGATACCGCCAGTGTAGCTTGGGTTTGACAGTAATCTCGCTTCAAGATCCATATTCCTTTGAATGGAAACGTCTGCCTTAGCTGCTGCCTCGTTCTTTTCCTGCAACCACTTCTCTGCGGTTGTGGTGATTGATCCAGTCTTAGGCTCCTCCGCAATCCTTACCAGCGGGGTTTCAGTGCTGAACTTTCCGGTTTCCTGGTCGTATGACTTGAGAATACTGTCTGCGGTATATTCATCTGCAAGCGCCTCTAGCACATCTGCTTGCGTCGGAATCTTGCCGGAAGATGGCATGGAGGAAAACTGGCCCGTCTTCTTGTCGTATACCACGCCCCCACCAACACTAATGATGTGTGACAAATCTTCACTAACCAGCTTGTCTACTCTTGCCGAAAACTTCTCTCCGCCCAGTTCACCGGCAGCATTAATCGCCTTCATCAGATTGCTTGCTTTAGCCCTGTCTTCTGGAGATGTGTTTTCGTTATCAATAAACGCCTGTAGCCTGTCTTTCATTAAGGATGACGTTGCAATACTGGCATTCTTTTGGCTTTCTTCTGCCGCTTTCTCCCTCTCGTAAGCCGTGTCTTCTCTTCCCTCGACAACAGATAGTCGCGCCACCCTTCTTGCTGCCTCTGCGTACTGGGCTGCTTTGGCGGAATCTCCCGCTGCTGCTGCCTGCCGGGAAAGAGCCTCATAAAACTCTGGAGAACCTTGCCGAATACCCGCCAACTCACTAGCATTTGCATCTCTTGTCTGCTTGGCGCGATACTGCTGTGGCATCTGCCCAATTGTAGTGCCCAGGTCGAACATGCTCTGAGTCATTGCTGGACGCCCTAGATTGCTAAGGAATCCTTGTGAAAATGTAGCCATTACTACTCTCCTTAACTAAATAGACCGCCGAGTGCGCCGCCGAGAATGTTAGCACCGGTACCGCCGAGCATGTTTGCCCGACCCAGACCTGACTGCAACAAGGCCTCAAGACCAGTAGCGTAAGTTTCACCGTAACCCTGTGCTTGTGCTTCCTGTGCCATTCTAGCGCGTTCTGCTGCTGTCATGCCCGGATTTAGTGCGCCAACTAGCTGAGCCTGTGGAAGGAAGCTAGACGCCAACATGCCCTGACCCATCTGACCGTACCGCTGCTGTTCTTGTCCAGCAAACTGCATAGCGTTGAGCATGGCGTTGTTCTTGGCCTCTTCTTGCGCCTTGAACATTGCGAGTTGTTCAGGTGTGCCGCCGAACATAGACGTTCTTACACCGCCTCTGCCCTGGTTGAACATACGCTCTTCCATCTGAAGGCGTTGTCGCTCCTCTTCAGGGGCCATAGCTGTCCGCATCCTATTGTACACTTCCATTTCTCGGTCTGCAACAGGCATTGCGGCGTTACCAAAGAACATGCTAGCGTTTGATAGTTGCTGCTGCTGGAAGGCTCGTTCTTCTGGCGACAAAGACATATTGTAGTTCATCTGTCCGTCTGCGCCTCGGGTCATGCCGAACTGGCCACCAGTCGCGCTAGTCACCGTATATGGCTTGAACTCCAGGTCACTAGAAAGCCTGTCTGCCAGTCCTCCGGGGGCGGAGAATTCTTCATAGGCCCGCTGACCAATATCACCGAGGTCGCTATAGCCTTTAGCAAGCATCCCTGCTCCAGCGGCACCGCCAAGCAGATCCATGTTATCTTTTAGCCATTCCCACATTATAGAATCTTCCCTGTTAGTGCTAACACGTTAATTTCCTGTATAGATAATTCTGTTCCGTCAATGTCTGCCTCTACTGAGATAGCCAAAGTAGTTCCGCTACCATTGGTGTTAACGCTATCCCGAATGACAAGGCTTCCAGAAGAAAACTCGCCTACGTTAAACTCTGCCACGTTGTACTCGGCTGGCGCAGATGCTGTTGTTACGATTGCAAATGACTTGGACTTAGACCCGAAGTCATACGCCCACTTCAAAGTCACTGGCTGGCCGCTCCCGCCGATAATTGTAGGCCTGATCTTCTTGAGCATCTTGAGGGTTGCAGTATCACCAAAAGACAACTCAGGGCTTGAATACTTAAACCTGTAACTAGCAGCATCGTCCCTGTACGTCGAGTAAGTACCAATCCCGTGAGATCCGCCAATGAGGAGTCTACCGTTATCCCTATCGCTAGAGTGAAAACAGGTGTACGGATACGATGGCCATCTTGTAACCCGATATGATCCTTCTTCCAGCTTTGCTCTGGTGTCAAAACAGTAAACAGTCTGCTGTCCTACAAATGCCAATAGGTAGAACTGGCTTTCTGGTCGATAGACAGACCGGAAAAAACTATTCTCGCCTGCAATCAGGTCTGCTAAGTCTTTAGTAACATTGTTGGACAGGCTGTTGATTGGCATGGACTTTTCTTGTATCGTCCGCCCAAGGCTTGACAGTCCAGTATGAGACAGGAATATCAAGTCTAAACCTGTACTCTGTACCGTGTCTCTATCTACGCACCCCACTCCAGGAATGGTATCTGATAGGGTCATGGTTGACGGCGAAGTTGCACCAGAATAAACCAGGATGCTGTTCTGCCCAAAGATGACCAAGAAGCCATTGTGAGCAGCAAGCGCGACAATCTCATCATACCCTGTAGGCCATACGTTAGTCAGGTCTATTGATCCTGAAGTCCCGCCAGTCCATACATGACCCTGTAGAAGATCAGACCAGTAGATAGTTGACTTGTCCGAAGCGAAATCAGCCGTCCAGAGCCTCCCATAAGCCGCTAGAACCTCGTTCCCGTACATGGCAGAGGTTAGGCCAGATGCCCCGGCAATCGAGCTGAGAGTCTCCACAGCGCCCGTAGCATCGGAGTACACAAGCGGCTGGTATCCGCGCTGGAAAAAGTACACCGAATCGTTAAAGTTGACGATCTTCCAGTTATCTACCGATATAGGGTAGCCAGCAGGGGTTTCATCTACAAGCGTGGTTTCCCCGCTAAGTATCTTATTGTTACCCACAGAGAATGTTACTTCGTTGCCAGCACTATCCCTGAACTCATGGATTGCCCGTAGAGATGCTGATCCAAGCTCTGTCTTGGTCGTTGTTATAACATCCAATCCCTTTCTGGCGGCCAGTCGCCCACGCCGGTCAATGACAGCGTTATCGGCAACCTCCGCAAATGACGGGTCTTGTGCAAGCGCAGCGTCCTCAGTATTCAGCCCTTTGAACGCAGGGGCTATCAGGTTAATGCTTGTTAACGGCTTTCCCATAGACTCCTCAGGGCGCGTAGAAGACAGTATCTTCTGGGTGCAACGCGGCGTCTAAAGCAACAGCGTCTGCAAGATACTGGTTTGCGATATTGAAGTATTCTGCTGTAGAAGTCCCTCCAGTCTCGCCCCGCTCCCTAGCAGCTAACGCAATAGCCAGATGAAGAACGGGTTGGTCGGGTATCTCAAGTACATCACTGTCTGCGCTCAGAGCGGCATTACGGAGAACTGCATCAAAACGAAGGGTGTACACCCCGTCTGGTAATGGGTATACATCAATAGTCTGGTCGCCGCTGGCGTCAGTTTCTGCGTAGGTATAGACCGTAGGTGAGCCGCTCAACGGTGAGCTGATGTAATACTTTTCGTCAAACCAGCTATTAGGGCGGTACTCCATGACCAGATTAGAGGTATCGTTGATGACGTTCAATTCTTTTCCCTGCCAACCCGTCCCGGTTAGAGCGTAGTTCTTGGTGCCATTAACGGTATTGATGCTGATTGTCGATCTCAGTGCAGACCAGTCCCATGCGTTTTCCACGAGTACCTTAGCGTCGTTGATAAAGTCCCCCATCATTGCGCTGTAGTCTGTCTCGCTCACAGTGCTGACAGTAGACTCTCTCAAGCGGCGGAGAAGTCCGTTGACCAGTTGGAGGTATGTCATCAGATAATGTCCTTAAACAAACTTCTGTTAATAATGTCGTTCAGTTGAATCATGGGGTCTCTGGCGTCGTAGACAACACTTCTCGGCGCATCTAGTTGATAGCTCAGTCCGCCCATGTATCCGTCTCTCTGAGAAACTCCGCCACCACCACCGGATGCAGCACCATTCTGAGCGCCTGCGTCATCACTAAAAACGTCGTCCTGTGCACCACCTTGGTCAACTGCGTCCTGTGTGCCGCCTGGGATAAACCCGCCCTCGTCTGGGTAGATGTTATCCTGTGCTACCTCTGGGGCAGTTGTATCTACTGCGGGTGCTGATACCGGCTCTTGGACAACTGGCTCTTGCGTAGTTCCAGGAAGATACCCGCCATCGTCAGGATAAATATTGTCTTGCACCGTTTCTGTGGCCACATCGCTAGCCGGTGTTAGGGGGTCTTCCGATACAGGTTGTTTTAGGTCTGCTATCAACTGATCCTGATCACCGTACTTTAGGCCTAAGTCCTCTGAGGTAGAGTTCAGTACGTTTCCAAGAAGCTCACCAAGCGCCAAGTCTCCAGAGTCAGCAATAGCCCCGAACTCAGGCTTGAATATAGACCCTATGACGTTTCCAGCAATGTCTAAGATGTCGCCAGCACTACTTACCCCGCCAATGTCTTTACCGGCTTTGATTAGCTCTCCAACGGTATCCTTAGCCTGTCCGATCAAGTCTCCGGGTATAGAGGATACGTTCTCCCAGATTTGACCTACGTGATCCTTGATGGCTTTTGTGCTAACCGTAACATTGCCATCCTTGTCTACAAGTTGTATCTCGCCAACGCCAGGAAGCGGTAATGGGAATGGAAGGCTGTAGATAAGATCCCTTGATCCATCACCATTAACCCTAATGCCGAACCCGCCGCCGCCAAGCATCTGCTCCTCTAGCCACTTTTGGAGGGTTACATCAATGTCCTCTCCTGAATTCTTTAGGACTTCTTCCAGCATGTCATTAGCCTGACCCTGAAAGCCTGATGCAAGAGTCTCTATTCCGATATCAGGAAGTTCTTCGGCACCGGAAAGATTGCTATCACCCTCAAGATCTGCATCACCACTTAAATCTGCAAACTCATCTGGCAGGCTAGCGTCCCATTCGTCTGTAGATATGCCAAATTCAGTGTAGGCGTCCTCTGAGACCATCGACGGATCAATATTGCCATTTGAGATATTTCTTAATAGGTCGTCTTTCTTGAACCCAACATTGTTTAGCGTAGAATACGGAAACTCATCTATTGGAATTGCGCCACTGGCAACCGCGTTGTAAATCTGGTCGTAGGCATCCTCGCGGGAGTCCATCGAAGTGATGTCGCCTTCCCACAACGGCATGATACCGTATTTCTTCATCGTATCAGCGATGGTGACCCACGGAATTACCGTGTTATCTTCGCTATCGTCATCAATAAGCGGGGCAGTTTCTACTACAAGGTCATTCAGGTTTCCAATAACGGACCCAGAACCCCTCTCATTATACGGGCTTTCTCCGCCAAATCGTCTGGTAGTATCTCTTGGGCTAAGTCTGCCGCCACCGCCATCTAGTTTTTTGCTTAAAATGTCATTGTAGAGTGACCCACTGCTGCCACCAAGTGACGTGCCTCCTGCTCCCCGCGCTCTTTGTGGCATTACCAGCTACCCCTTGTCCACCCGCCTGCTCGTACTCCGGTGTAATATGCCCATGCAGCAAAGCCATTCATGCCGCGCTCTTTGAGCATCTGCCTCAGTAACTGGTCGCACTCTTTGCGGGTTCTCCATTTCCTGCCGTAGTTGAAGTCATGGAAATATGCAGGCTTCCGTGACCTTCCCGTTTTGGAGAAGAAGTTACGCAGACCCCACGGAATCGAGGCTAAGTCTGTCTTTGTGCCAGCAGGAATGTGAATCATGATGTCTTCGCCATTAAAGACGCCAGCCCACTCGCAAGCGTTCACGCCCTCAAACCATCCAGGCTCATCGAGAACCCTTAGCGTCAGGTCTGTAAAGCTCACTCCACTACCTCTTTCTGTGCGCCCATGTACTCTGCCAAGGCCTTCAGCGCCTCAACATCGACGTTACGCACACGTTTGTAGCAGAAGCCCATCACGCACCGCTCGTCAGTGCCGGGGATAGTCGCGGCATGTAGTACCGCCGCTTGCTGTGGGGATGTACAGCCAGATAGAAGCAAAAGAGTTAGCAGAAGGATAATCATTAGCCTCAAGGCGCCCTCCTCCATTTTCCGCCCACTTTGCTGACAGATAGAACTTTGCCTAGTGCTCCATCCAGCTTGTCGCTTGGCATTGCCCGACTCTTCCGCCGCACTGCAGCCGCTTGATTGATGGAGTTGACCTTGCTCAAGAATGAATCAAGTGAGCCGCCCTCATCATCCGGGTCGTATGGTCCTGAGATTACCGGAAGATTGCCATCAAAGAGCGAGAACTCGCACTCACCGCTCTTCCTCTCCCAAATGTTTAGCTCAAGATTGGCTCCGTCAAGTTCGATCATTACTGGGCTGGCGTTGTTTAGCTTCTTCATAATAATCCCCTAGCTCAAGTCCATGACAAGGATGGCAAAGTCCTTGGAAAAGTAAGTGGAAGACAGTACTCCACTCCACTCATGGAGTACCGTGCCGACCTCTATAGATGTCGTGTCAATAAAATCAGCCTGCGCCAAGTAGATGCTATCCTTAAAGGAATCTGGGTCATTCACTATAGTCGCCATACAAAACGCCGTGGTAGCGCTAGACACGGCTGATGACAAGGTTACATCAAACACCCCGCCGGAAATGGTGCTTACGCTGCTAATCCCATATGAGCCGCTCTGCAACGCCCCAGACCTTACCACCCCGTATGCGTGGAGGGCTGGCAGGCCGCCATTCGCGGCTGGTAGCGCCCCGGTAACGTCAGCCGCAAGATCTATAAGGCCGCGTGTAATCTCTTGCCCTGAGATGGTGAGGTAGTCAGGGGTGCCTGCTAGCGTAACATCTGTACTATTGTCAGTTCCGGCTGCATCCACGCCCAACGCTGTTCTGGCGTCAGCGGCGCTCGTAGACCCTGTGCCTCCGTTTGCAACAGGCAAGGCACCAGTGACATCACTGGTCAGGCTCACCGCCCCACTGTTAGCTTTAGAGGCTATAGCCGTAGCAATGGCATCAAACTCTGTCTCGAACTCAGTGCCCTTGATAACCTTGTCGGCATCACCAGAAGGCAGAGCGTCTTTGGCAGCAAAGTCTGTAGCCTTGGTGTAATTAGCCATTAAACGACTCCGGTAATCTTGTAGTCCAGGTCGGGCGAGGTTGCGCCAGAGAGCGTTAAACGAATGGTGTCGCCAGCCTGGAAGTTGTATGACGAGTTGTCATTGGATGTCACGCCAATAGCCGTCCCGTTGTCCAGTACAGTCGATGTAACGCCCTGAACCTCTTGCTCAATGGCAACAGTTCCTGATCCAAACGTCCCGTTAATCGCGATATGCACCGGATGCCTCTCGACCAAAAACCAGTCGCTAGATCCGTTTGCTGCAAAAGTACCTGCTTTGACCATGATGGCCTCCTAATTTATCTAATGTCTTGAGCTGTTAGCCCCATGATCCAGTTTTCAATTTCTTTAAGGTGTTCATCGCCACTCGAAGCATGTCGTTGCGCCATCACTGCCCTGATTTCCTCAAGGCACTTGGCAAAGAAACCCGCGTATCCACCCAATCCTTGAATCATGTTCGGCTCACATATCTTGTTCCACACACCTTGGCCGTTATGCACCATGGCCAGCAGGTCGGACCCATCAATAGCCAGAGTCCATACGCCGAGCGTGTAGACCTTGCCATCAATCGTGAAGTCCTTGGTGGCCGTGAGTGCTTCTGACTTATCGTAGCTCATCGTGTAATCCAGTTAATAACGTCAATCCATGCCGCAGCAACGAATGCCACGCATGAAACCACTACATATTTATTTCGTGCATTGAGTGCCATCATTGGCGTTCTAATTCCCTGATGCGTTCCCACTGCTCTTTGTCTGTGCCGTTCTTTCTGCTCATAAACTCAGGCAGCGGCACCACCAAATCCTTAATGTCTTTAATGTCTTGGCGCATCTCGTCCGTTACCTTGACGTTGCTTTCCAATACAGTCAAACGCTTATCAATGTCCCCGACATAGAGCATTCCGCCAATGATGAGGATGACAGTAGTAAGAATGTGTCCAACATCCACCGTTTTCCCGATGTGCCATTCGTCGTCTTTTCTGCGCCTTAATTCTTGATCACTCACCATCACGCGCCTCGTAACGGGTTCTCCATGCTTGGTACATCCCCTTTGATAAGCGGGTAATGTCGGTCATTGGGTATCTATCCATAGTCGTCAGCCTTCCGTGGGCATTACAAAAAACGTATTCGGTTCCATCCATTTCGCAGACACAGGCAGCGTGATAAACACCCTTGTAGTAGCCATGAATCACCTGCGGGTCGAATCCCATGACCTTCAGCGTGTCGTGCCACATCCTCGCGTAGTCGTCGCAGTCCATACCGCCACGTTCCAAGCCCTGTTTGACGGAGAATGATGTCTCCACCCGCTCAGTCTTGTAGTGAATGGGCTGCATCAGGTTAAAGACAGCCCTTGCAAGCTGCTTATACGGGCTTGCGAACCAACCAAACATTATCGGATATGGCTCACATCGTACCCACCTGGCACTGCGAACAGCTTGGGGGGCGTGTGAGTCCCTTCAGCGTCTGTGACGGGTGTTCTGTCGTATATCGAGGCGTATAAAGCTCCCATTTCGGGAGCAGCGTCCACGTCCTCATACAGAGGTACAGTGTTGGAGTATGGTTCAGCTTCTACCCATACTTGTTCGGTCACTGCGACCTGCTTGTAGCCTTCAATCTCGTCTGTGGTGATGTATTCCACGATGGGATCACCGGCTATTTCGGTGGTATTACCGGTTTCGTCGGTGATAGTCCGAGTCGTCGGTGTCTCAACACGCTCAACACGGTAGATAGGGTCACCATCCACGTATTCGCCTGTCGATACATCACGGTAATAACCTGGAGTCACACCCGTTTCAGTCGTCCACTGCGGCACATCATCAATCACCGCCTGCCTACGGTAGCCGAATATCTCCTCGAATGAGGTCACAGTCACAAAGGGCAGTTCTGCAAGCCCTTCAAGCCCACCAATGTCAGTCAGGACTATCATCGACTGGTTGCCGTTGCGGTACACGTAGGCACCTGAGCGGCCATCTATCATGCCCCTGTAGGGGGAATCCTCAGACACCAGTCCCGTAGCAAGCAGGGCATTCATGTCGGTGCAGATGCTGACGTAGAAGTTCATAGTCCGGCGACCTGCGTAGTGCTTAACCGCTTATTGTAGTCACGCAGCAGTCGGATAGAGCCGTAGGGCTGGTTTGCACCGTTGTAGTCCTGCCCAACTCTCAGCACCGTAGGCGATACTGGAACCGTTACAGTGGTGTCTGTACCCTTGGAAACGCCATCTACCAAGAGTTCTGCGTCATTCGTGCCGATAATGCCTGTTATTCGATATGTGACACCGGCTACCAGCGCATCGGCAGAGGTGATAGTCGCCGTGGTCGTGCCGCCAGACCTCACCAGCAGCACCGGATGGCCTGTCGCATCCACGTACAGTTCTGCTCTGTTGTCGGCCGAGTCGTCGTCCACTGATGCCAAGTATGCAACCTGACTGATCTGCGTGGGCGTGTACTCCAGCGATAACGTCTGCGGGAATGAGTCAGCGTTACCAACTGCCGAATATGTGTCGCCTGCATCCGCATTGCGTGTGACTGCTGCGGAGGTGGTGGGGATGTAGGTTGTGGGGAATGAGCCTGCTTCGACTTGTGCGCCCCAGACTAGGATGCTGGAGGTGCCGTCGCGGTCTACAGTGGCCGAACCGCCGTCAGCAACGTGAATCCTTATTTCTCCAACAAGGTCAGTCGTCGAATCCCATACAACCCAGCACCTATACCACCCATTGCCAATAGACTCAATTCCAGCAGAGTCGTGGTCATTGTTGGGGCCGCCTGTTGTTCCCGCAGACAAGTCAAACGTGGTCAGCGTATCCGTCCCATCATACGCCCTAGTTCTTAGTATGGCCTCGGACAGTTGGTCTGCTTTGAGGTATGCGGAAAAGGTGTGCGCGGTTGCGGTAATCGTTACCGCTTGCTGAAGATAAACCGCACCCGTACCCGTTGCTGCGTCATCAATCAACCTGACAGCGGTTTTTGAGCCATCGGGCGCAATAGCATAATTCGCAACCGGTGTGGCGTTTGTATCAGTCCACGTAGTCCCCAAATCCCCCGGAGTGGAATACTTCAGCAGATTAGTTCTCGCACCTTCAGAGAGATAGCCGTAGGGTCCGTCTGCGTCCCATGGGGCAGGAATGCCGGATTCAACCGCCGCATTGCCCTGTAGCGTCCAGACCTCGCCTGTACTCATCGTGGCAGTGGAGACTCCGGGCGTAAAGGCTCGTGCGTCGAAGTCTACCTTCAAATTAGTTGCAGGGTCAGCGAGGGAAGTGCTGTTCCATACTGAGCCTCGGGCTATTTTGCCCGATAAATTGAGAACGGCACCGTTACCAGACCTCGCGCCAATCCAAAGATCTGCGGTGCTGTCATAAATACCAGCCATGGTAATCGTTACAGGGTCGCCAAGTTGCGTCCATGCGATTTTATGCCACGGCGTACTTACGGGGTCATCTGACACATAATACGTCGCAGTATTGCTTGACCAAGCCACACCCACAAACCGGCCAACCCCTGCGGTGAAACCAGCCGAGACTGTTGATGCTGTGGCTTCAAAATCTGTGCCGTTGTTAGACAATATCAGCCGTAAAGTGCCGTCATCCTCTAGGTTAAACTCGTAAGACCGCTGCCCGGCCGTGTTGGGAAACTTTGAAATTATGCCCTCTCGAATTGCCGGGGTTGCGTCGTCTGGCGCATACCATGCACCAATAAATATCGCAGTTGATGGCGAGGATGCCGCAGCGCTGTCTGGCGTGGAAATGTAATCACCATTTGACCCCGGAAGCTCAATCCACCGAGAGAATGGCCCACGGGCATTAGCGGTGCCTTGGAGTGTCCATACCTCACCTGTGGAGGATTCCCAGGTCTTACCGGCTTCCCAGTCATTCGCGTTAAAGTCCACAGCAGGCGTGGCTGTCGGGTCTGTCGAGGCTATGACTACGGCGCGGGAGACTTTGCCGGTGAGCGGGTTCCCTGTTCCCGCGCTAAATGTGCCGATTTCAATGCCAGCAGTGGAGTCGTATATGGATGTTTTTGAATTGGCTACATTGGCATCGCCTAGCTGAGTCCATGTAAGCGCGGATATTGCTGTGCCGAGCGGTTGGTCTGAGGTGTAAAAGTTCGCCGTTCCGGCTGTCGAATACGTCCATCGCAGCCAATGTCCGGTTCCATTTGCAAATCCTGTGGATGCGGTGCTTTCTGATGTTGCGTTTGTTGCGCCGTCATCAGAAATAAGAACCCTCATCGTGCCGTCTGTGTGTATACCGGCAACCCACGATCTTTGGCTACCTGTCACAACCCACTTATTGACCACGTAGCTTGTTGCGCTAGGAGTCCAATCATCCATCGCCACCCACGCAATCAGCGTTATATCACCCGTAACAGATGCCGCTGCACTGTCAGGGGTCGAGACATACGTCCCAGATGCACCATCCAACTCCACCCACTTCGATGTGGATGAGGATATGGCTGGGCCGGTGGACTCTGTGACTACGCCTGTGGAGGATACCGTGTTGCCGTTGTGGTAAGTGAAGGCTTTGACACCATCGACCATCAGGCCATGATAGGGCGAGGATAGAACACCCGTAGAAACGTACTCTGCGGGGTTCTGGTTGGTCTGGCCGGTGACTTCTTCTAGTTGCCAGTTTGTGATT
>Ga0208161_1000020_pt1 | contig 73852 bp, 70 predicted proteins | sample CB_VirMetaG_3_FD_184538 | JGI IMG/M metagenome (GOLD analysis project Ga0208161, IMG submission 184538) | Freshwater to marine saline gradient viral communities from Chesapeake Bay - CB_1508_1S Viral MetaG (SPAdes) (version 4) | ecosystem: Environmental > Aquatic > Marine > Coastal | place: USA... | reverse complement strand
TGATCGCTGCATTGACATGCTTCTTACGATGAAAGAAATTGAAAAAGCAGTTGCCAGAGCAGAAGATTCAAAAAATGCAGACAAAATTCCATCCGACTGTTGTACATGTTGGCCTATTGATAAACCCCCAAAGTGTAAGTTTTGGGATCGTATAATGTTTAAGTGTCCAGAAGATAAGGAGTAATTATTATGGCAGTGAAAATTGTTCGTCTAATGAGTGGTGAAGAGATTATCGCAAGCATTGAGGAAACTAAAACCTCAGTGACTCTTAAAGATCCTTCGGTTCTAATTCCATCCCCCGAAGGAAAGTTGCTCTTGGCAAAATGGTTGCCATACGCTAATGTTGAGGATGGAATTGATCTATTAAAGTCCCATGTAGTGTTCATGGTTGACGCACAAAAGGATCTTGAAGACCATTACACAAATGTTGTTGTAAATAATCTGGTAATTCCTGGTAAAAAGGTAATTGATCCTTCAGCAAACCTTAAGTTGTCAGTCTGACAGGCTTGACATGGATACCCATTTGTGGTACAATGGGTATATATCCCTGTAGCTCAGTTGGATAGAGCAACAGCCTTCTAAGCTGTGGGTCAGAGGTTCGAGCCCTCTCAGGGATGCTTGGAGGTTTACAATGTCAATCAAAACATATAATGTGTTTAATACAATTCGTGTTAGTCCCCCGTTTCTCAGAAGAATGAAAGGAAAAAATATGTCAAAGATTACAAATTTATTCGTTAATGTTCTAGGGTGGGTTGGCGTTCTTACTCATGTCTTTGTGTTTTTCGCTGGCAAGAATCTTGCTCCTCGCACTGGAGATATGTTTGAACTGTTTGGTTCTCTCTGCTTCGGAGTCGGTGTGCTTGTTTATATCGCACTCAGCAAGACCGAAGCAGAATTCAAGCGTGAGCGTGACGATCTCTATCGTGAGTGGGATGCTTGCTATCGTTACATTGATGATGGTCTACGAGAAGTTCGTGATGATGTAGAGAGACTAAATCATGTGTCTCAGTGCTGCAATGTGAAGAACTCACGAAAGTGAGAAATAATATACATAAAGGTGAATGATTCAAGTCACATACCTCTACTCTTTTATTGAGTTTAGTGGCAAACCTAAAAGATTTTTAGAATCAAAACCTGAATGTAAAATACGGGGTTACGGTGTCTCAACAGATGCCGTAACCCTTTCTGTTTGGTATGAGAATACCCAAGCATTTAATGTCATAAACAAAAGTCTTCAGGACCGATTCGGTATCGTTCCTCAAGATGTCAAGTTTGTTTAGGAGGACGCCATGAAGTTATTTAAAGTCAAGGCAGAGCAAGTCATTTTCCACACCATCAATATTCTAGCAAATGACGAAAATGAGGCAACCTCTAGAGCAAACGAATTGATACAAAATAGAAAAGCATTCTCCACTAGTCAGGAAATTCAAATCACTGATGTCAGTGCTTCAGATCCTAGATTGGAAGCTGCTTAAAAATTTCTGCCGTAGAATTTAGTTCTACTGATCGTGTTGTTGATATTCACCACGGCATCTGCCAAGGTGTTGGTGATTTGAACCAGATTATCAGTTGTGGTAGTCTGCACAGCAGTACTTGTCTCTGGTGTGGAGCAGAATGTGCCTAGAGTAAGTTCTGTAGTTACACCTTTTACGGTGCTAGATCTTGCTCTACACTGTGAGAGTGTGTGGTTGTTATTACATGAAACAATCACTCCACCAGAGTATTCTATACAAGCACCAACATCTCTTTCTTCTGTGTTGGGAGTAGTTGTGTACTTATCAACAACTGAAACATATACTTCAATCTTGATTTTTTGATTTGTATAATCTACTTCTTCCAATACTCCCTGAATCTCTATAAACTCGTTTCCTTCAGAATCAACTTCTAGTTTCAAGACCTTCAGAGGAACAGTATCAGAACTTATTCTAATATAGTCCCCCACCTTCACTCCAAGATAGTTGAATGAATTCTTTGTGTTCTTTCCTAATTTGTTTTTAATTAGAGTTTTGTTTTCGTCTGGTGTCTTAAGCGAAGGAACACTTAGATATGGAATCTGTTCAAAGTTTAATTTGTTGTACTTCGTGATACCACTGTACAGACTTTCAACTGTGGTGACATCCGCCTGTATGACTCCATTGAAATAACTTCTATACACATATGTTCCAGACACATCTGCTGAAAAATCAAAATTTGGATCCTTATAATAACCATTTGTTATTGTAAGTGTCGTACCAGTTGTAATTTGATCAAAGAATTCCTTTGTTGCTTTTTCGGCATCAGAATTTGTCTGATTGCTGTAGTCTATTAGGCACTTGGTGTTGTTAGTGTGAAATAAAAATGTAGGTGTAGCAACGATGCCTCTCTTTAGACTTAGTGTTTCTGGTTTTGCTCTTTCTATGCTGATTCCATACAGCAAAGAATATCTAACCAATACCAGTTTTTCTTTTTCTGTTTGTTTAAGAGAGGATGTCGTTTTATTTCTTATCATGTTGCGATATATGCTAGAGTTGCTGATCCCGCAGATGTTCTAACAAATATAGATCCAAGAGTACTGACTTCAAGGAATAGAGTTTCGCCAGGACTCAAGACATAACCATTGGTCGTTGTCAATGCGAGTGAATTTCCGACGTAAATGTCAGTCGTGTTTGTTGCCAATGATTTGATTGTAACACCAGATTTCAGACCTGTTTGATTTCCAAGAATGGAAGTATTTGAAGTGACTGTGACTTGAGAATGTGAAATTCTATTTGCTCTTGCGATAGAATTTACAATTACTCTTGCTCCATCACCACCTGTGTTGATGAGGTTAAGAATATCAAGCGCATATCCTGCATTTGTCGCAACAGTTCCGATGTTGGTCTTGAGTGATTCAATCTCATCAATGATATCCGTATCATCAATTGAAACTGTTCCAGAGACACCAACGGGAACCGCAGTATATGCTCCAATTTCTACAGCACCTCCTGCGAGACTTCCTTGAATAGTGACTGGTGTTCCACCAGAAAGACCTTGAACCCTTAGAGCATTATCTGCTGCGTCGTTGGTCACTCCAACTGTTGATGAAAGTGAAACCGAGAAAGTAAATCCAGCATTTGTGACTGCTACCTTGAGTGCGTCTCCAGATATTCCAAGAGGAGTTCCTGCTACATTAAGATTCGCTTCAATGTACGTTGATCCACCAGGACCATATACAGAAACAGAATCATCAGCAGCAACTAATTGGAATCCACCACTAATTCCTACGTCACCATAAACATAAACACTATCGGTGGACGAATCTAAATGTCTTCCACCAGTAATAGCAATTGCGGTTGCTCCACTGATTCCATAGACGCCTACATTATTGGTGACAGAAACTGATCCAGAGACTGCGACGGCCTGACCACCAGAGATGCCTTGAATTGATCCAGTAATTCCAACAGGAGCATCTGTAGAGAAAGTAGAACCCTTTACGATCAAAGGAATGGTTGGATTTGTGCGAACATAGAAATCACCAGTACCAGAAATCGTTCCACTGATGGGAATCGTAGTGCCAGTGATGCCGTATATCTTTACAGGGAATGGATATGTCTCACTTGCTCTATATGTGGTGCTATCGTCACCCCAAGAAACCTTTGCGATCTGAGCATGAGCAAGACTAAATCCAGTTCCACTTGTACCATAATCAGTGGCAAGAATAGCAGTTCCAGATGCTATTGTGATTTCAATGTTGTCGGCAGTATATGGCATATATTATTCCCTTTATTCTTATATATAGTGTAGAGATTGACAGTGTTTATAACCATGGTATAATGAGTTTATGATATTCAACATTACCCGAGAAGAATTCTCTAAGAGAATTGAAAATTATGTGAGAGACAAGAATTCATCATACATGGACGCTGTTATTTATTATTTTGAAGAGTATTCGTATGATTTTTCTCTTGCCCCAAAACTTTTAACCAGACCACTGCTTGAAAAGATTGAGCAAGAGGGTAGAGATTTAAATCTTTTACCAAGAATTAAGAACAAATTGCCTCTGGGTTGACAGGCAATATTACACATGGTATACTTCAGGGGTGGGGAGTTCCCACCGTCAAGTAAAAGTCCAAGGGAGATCCTTGGGGAAAGTAGGCAGTATGGGTTTTAGCGATCTTAAGAAGAAGTCCAAAGCAGGAATTGAAGATCTCATCAAGAAGATGGATGATCAGACAAAGGCAAAGGACTACAAGGATGATCGTTTCTGGCGTCCAGAGCAGGATAAGTCAGGAAACGGATTTGCGATCATTCGTTTTCTTCCTCCAGTTGACGGGGAAGACGTACCTTGGGTAAAGGTATACAATCATGCGTTTCAGGGACCAGGTGGTTGGTACATTGAGAATTCTCTCACGACTCTTGGTCAGAAGGATCCAGTTGGTGAACTCAATAACATGCTCTGGAATTCAGGTCTAGAGTCAGATAAGGATCTTGCCCGTGTTCGTAAGCGTAAACTCACTTACATCTCTAACATCTACGTTGTTTCGGATCCTGCGAATCCTCAAAACGAAGGTAAGGTCTTTCTCTATAAATACGGAACCAAGATCTTTGAGAAGATTCAGGAGGTCATGAAGCCTGAGTTCCAAGACGAGGAACCAGTCAATCCGTTTGATTTCTGGAAGGGTGCTAACTTCCGCATCAAGATTCGCAAGGTTGGTGGTTACACCAACTACGACGCATCAAAGTTTGATTCAATGACTCCTCTCTCTGGAGATGATGCTCAACTCGAACGAATCTGGAAGTCGCAACATGCTCTTCTTCCATTCCTTGATTCTTCAAACTTCAAGTCGTATGAAGAACTGAAGGCAAGAATGCAAGAGGTTCTTGGTGGAGATATTCGTGGTGGTGCTCCTACAAATCAGAAGACTGCTGAAGACATCGCAGAAGAACTGGTGGAAAAGAAGCCTACTCTCAAGCAAAAGAAACCAGTTGAAGATGATGTTGAAGATGAATCCGATGCACTCAGTTACTTTCAGCGACTTGCTGAAGACTGATTAACAAACTTTCTCTCCTTTACCCTAGAACAGTCCTCCATATTGGGGGACTGTTCATTTTATTAATGAGTATACCAATTGTGTTGGCACTCATGGAACTTTTATTGATATTGGATGTTTTATGAGGTGATGTGTTGTCTGAAATTTTTTCAAACATCGGAGTATCAAATACAGCATCCATTGTGCTATAGTTTTGAATTGAATTTGTTTTTTCATTATTTAAATCTCTATTTTCTCCTTCAATTCGTTCCAATTCCATCAAACGAGTTTCAATTGACTGCACCTTCTCGCTCGGAGAAGTATTAATTATATCTCGTTGTCCATTGGAAAATTGTGGATTTGGATTTGCATCCATTCTTTCTAGGGGTTTGTATGATGCCCTGTTTTCCACCACCACCGTTGAATAGTTTCCCACAAATTGTTGTTGAGAATTTGTGGACATTGATGCCACATTTGTCATATTATTTTGATTTTGATTATTTGTATAATTGTAAGAATTTGTGAAATTGGATACTGAGGAATTGCCATCTCCAATAGATTGATAAGAGTTGTTATTTGTTGATTGTATAATTGATGAATCTGATTGATTTTCAAAAGAATTGCCATCTCCAATAGATTGATAAGAGTTGTTATTTGTTGATTGTATAATTGATGAATCTGATTGATTTGTCAGATTTGTTATATTGCTATTATTTGTAATGTTTTCGCTGCTGTTGGATTGAATGTTAACATTATCAGAAGACAGTTGTGGTATCTGTTGATTTGAGATATTTTCAATTTTAGGATTGGTTATTATAGTAGTTGAACTTTCATTTCCATTTATGACATTATTTTCAAATGAACTCATTGATGGTGGTGTTTGAGATAAATTTGAATTAAAATTAGTAATATTAGAATTAGTAATATTTGTCACTGGAGCAGAGACTGAAGAAGAATTTATTGATATATTTTCACTTGGACTGTATGAATTATTTGATATTAAATTAGTATTTTCTATTTTTAAGTTTGATTGATAATTTTTTTTTAAATCCAATGGATCTGTAATCTTTTCGGTATTTAAGAAATTATTAATTTCCTTTCCTATGTTATTGTAGTTCTTACTTACACCCTGACCCGCATTAGCAATGTTTAAACTTAAATTTACATTATTATTGATGACCGACTGAGTAGCATCCGTGACGTTTTCTATGGATGGTATTGGAGAAGTATCGGCGGATAATGAAGTTATAACGTTAGGAGCAATGGACATCATGTTGGAACTGAAAAGAGATCCTAGTTCTTCATTTGCCATTGTCTTGTTATCTTCTGCCATAACTTCTACTTTCTACAGCAGCTTGCTGTGATTTTAAATTCTGCTCTTCTACATACTGCCTCAGTTGATCCACATACAAATCTCTTTCCCAGGGTATCATATTTTCAATATATTCCAAAGATTGATTGTGTACATACCCAAGATCAAAGTTCATTTTAAGAACTATGTTCAGATTTGTGTGGCTGAGGCAGACTGAAAAAAATCACGAATTCCCTTTAATTTAATTTTTCTAGAAACTTCATCCGATGTTTGATACTCTACTTCGGTTTCAATTCTTGGCATAGTCTTGAAAAATTCAATCAACTTATTGAATTGTGTTTTTGTGAGACTGTCTACTATTTCTGTTAGATTTTCTTTTGAATAATCCTTGGCAATGATGAGTTCATCTTTCGTCTCTATACTTTCAATACACGTCAATAGTAAGTTGTAGTAATCTAAATTTTCGTTATCTATGATGTCATCCAATGATGGGTATCTCATTTTGACTTTAATTGTAGGGTCAATAAGAATTTCACATTTATGGTCTTTTGAATATACTGGTTCTATATCATCAAGATTTATTTCTTTTGTTATCTTTTCTTTAGTTTCTGGACATATGAAAGTAAGTTCTACTGTCTCATTTACTGATTTTGATCTTAGTTTTAAGAACAAGTATTCTATATCAAAGAATGGATATTCTGATGACGGTCTGTCCAAGTCAAAGCAAGAGTCAATCACGTTTGTCAGTGTGTTCAACATTTCCTCATACGATGCTGTAGAATTTGCGATCAAAAGTACTTTCTCTTCCTTCACAGTGAATGGTCTGAATTTAAGTTTTTTCTTCGTGGAAGGAAGAGAGACGGAATACTTTGGCAAGGCACTTTGCAATTGTTTCAATAATTTATTCATATTAACCTCATTTATACTGTAGAACTAAAATTGTCATATTCATATGTGTTGTATTCAAACGTTACATTAAATGTGGGATAAGAAGAACCGTCAGCACCCACAGTAATTTGACTTAAACTGGAAGGATATGCTTCTTTGAGAACCACACTTGTATTTGTGATATTATGATCATCGCTTGCTAGAAATCTGACTTGTATAGTACCGACATTTTCATATTTTAAATAATCATTATACTGGTTATCCGATTGATTGGTACTTCCCACAGAAGTATTGTCTTGGTTTTTGATCACATGGTTCATCCATTTTTCTAGAAACGATCTTTCACCCCAGTCCTGGTATATTATGAATGTCATGCTACAGTCAGAATATACTCTCTTGATTGGTATTTTTCTATTTGGTCCCCAGATATCATGTTCATAGAATTTGTAGGTTCTACCAGGAAGAACAACATTCAATGGATAGCAGGATATAGATTCGCCATATCCAGTGACCATTACCACCTCGTACTTGCCAGCAATTTGTGGTCCTTTTCTTTGGACTACAGTTTGTCTAAACTCGTTGAGTGTTTTTGCGATACCTAAATTATTTGTCCGAGGCATTGAATAACTCTTTCTCTGTTAGAATGACAAATTTCCATGAATGTTTTTCGCAAAACTCTTTTGCTGCTTCCCACTTACTTTTATTTATCTCAAATGTAATATTTTCATTGATCATTGATTTTTTGCTTTTTCTTTTTCCAGTCTTTGGTTTTTGTGTCTGCTTGAAAGGTTTGATCTCAACCAATAGTGTTTCAATTTCTCCCTTTTTGTTCTTCTTCTCTACGATAAAATCTGGTATGTAGAAATGTGGTTGTCTGTCAACTGGAGAAATATATGGTATTTTTAGAGTTTCAAATGACCAACGAATGACATTTACGTTTTCGTCCAGGAACTTACAAAATTTACGTTCCCAGAGAGAACGACATATTATCTTATTACAATCACCTATATATTTTGTAGTGTTAGTTGGTAAAAAACGAGTCTTATATGCCATGCTAATAATATCTAGGAGAGAAAATGGCATCCCCCTTTGAATTCACGGAATCAACTCAATCATTTTTGTTTCCAACCCTAGAAAGTCTAAAATCAAAAATTCCACTATGGATGAGATTTTATGCGTTTTCCTACACACAAAATGCTCTGAATAGATTCGAGGCATCCAAACGAGGTGCTGGTGAATTCAACATACCAACCCTGAGTAACATGCTTTTGAATATTGTCGTCCCAGCACAAATATCATTCATAAGTACCACTGCTCCAGAGTTTAAGAAAAAATTTACAGATGCCGTGACATCTACTCCTTCTTTGTTTGGATTAGGAGGAATTAAACAAAGTTTTGATGATTTTATAGGAAATATAGGATCTTATATTCAAGAAAAAGGAGAAATTATTAGTGAAGAGATGGGATATGGTTCTTCTATGCCAGAACCAGATATGTATGATTTGACATTTGCTGGTGGTGGTCCATCAAGATCTTTTAACGTGACGGTAAATCTACCCTGTTTTACATCAAGTGATTCAAAAATGGCAGCAGATATAGCAAATGCATTTGAAGCATATTCGCTTCCAACAGGAACTTCTTGGGGAAATATAGCGAACACCAAATTTTATCACCCACCTCTTTGGTCGTTTGGAAACAGCGTTTCTCTGAATAGCACGCAGATCAATAAGGCATGGACGGGTCAACCTCAACTTTCTGTATTAACCGTTGTGAAGACCAAGAGAATACCACTAGAAAGCAGCAGTGTGGTAGGTGTTGGTAACGATATAGATCCAATGGTATATTCGATATCACTCGCATTCACAGAACTTGAACCATCTGTTCGTCTTCGTGGTTCTCAAATCACTAGCAGATCTGGACTTATTGCTGCTGGCAGATCTCAAACACTAGGATTACGATAATGCTATTCAGCAATTTAGAAACAATTCCTTACAATCTTAATGGTAAACAAGTTACCATATTGGATATTTTTAGAAATATTTCCATTCAAGATGTTTCTGGAAATGCGTTTGAAGACTATTTTGTACAAGAGGGAGAGACACCAGAATCGGTTTCTTTTAAGTTTTATGGTGTTCCTGGGTTTTCATGGTTGGTCATGATGTGTAATAACTTTGCGGATATCAATAATGAATGGTATCCAACTGCTCAGAAATACGAAGCATCTCTTCAGAGAGATTATGGAGGAGATGCGTACTATATTGCTAATCTGCCAGACATACAAGAAGGAGATATCATCATAAAGGTAGATGGTACAAGTGATCTGACTACTACCAGTGTTGATGTTGATCATTATCGTCAAATTGTCAGTTTTGATAAGAATTTAAGAAAAATAAGAGGAATATCTGGTGCTGGAGAAATCAGTACTGGAGATCTTGTGGCATTTGCCAGAAAACTTCCTAACGGAGAGATAACACCAATTACATTCGGAAGCACTGGATCGACACCACAGGACACAGATTACGCGGAAGTGCTTCACACTGAAACATATCTCAATAGTCTTTCTTATTTTTATATTTCTACTGCGGGAACAGATGCTGGTAAAATTGAAGTGTCTCCGTACAGAATCGTATCATTGAGTACACTGACTATAAACTCTTTAGATCCATCTGAAACATATACAGATCCAACTGATGCAGTTACCTCCAACTTCTCGGATACTGTTCTTTATGATTATGTGACAAATGATGGATCGCCAACTACGACAAATATACGATACAAATATCTAAGCGAAGAATTAGTCGTTTCCAGATTTGAAAGTCAAAAGATCAAAGTACTCAAGGCAGATTATCTAAATAGTGTAATGGCGACTATTCAGACGGCATTGGAAACAAATCAGATAGGTAGATCATTTAAGGTACTAGTTTAATTATGTCTATATTTTCTTTAGCATCATTACTTGGACAGGCAATTTCTGATTATTTCACTCCTACACCAGATTTGCCAAATCCAATCAGTCCAGCAGAATCAAGAATTCAAGAACTATACATTGAATCTGGATCTTCATTCTTTTTTAACACATCCTTCACAATAATTCCTTGGGAATCTGAAGTATATACAGATTCTCCTTTAGTTTCCATGACATTTGAGGAATCTTTGTTTGTTGGACCGATGACTGGTTCTGTAGTGTTGTATGATGTTAGAAACTGGACTAATGAAATTAAATTAAATGGAAAAGACACTTTAGTCTTAAAGGTAAAAATTGGTGATTCGGAAGATGTCACCGAATTTAGATTTCATATCCATGCTGCAAAAAATATAACAAACGAAGCAAAGCAAACTGACTATACCACATTGGATGAGAGATATAGTCTTTGGAAGTTGGATCTCATTAGTTCTGAAATATTTCTTCCAAACTATACAACATCATTTCTCAATGACAATGAAGACTTTGTTGGAAAAATAGCAACAGATCAAGAAGGAAATCAGGGATTAATTTCTACAGCAATACAAAGTATAAGTGAGTTTGTGTTTGGCGAATCTGAAGTTGGACTTATAAATGTTCTTTTTGAATATTATAAATTGCCAATTGGAAAGATTGACTCTGCCAAGAATGGCATATGGTTGAAGCACGATCATGTCTCTTACCCCTGGATGAAGAGAAAAGGGCAAATGAGAATCACTCAAATGCTCAATTATATCTCAAAGTATGCCTGGGATGGCACTGGAACAAATGGACATCCTCTTGGAGTATTGTCATTTGTTGATGTTCTTGACTTGTATGCTCCTACTCTGTATGCAGATTATTACTGCTGGCACGATAGAAACGGATGGAACTTCAGATCTCTTTCCAAGATCTTAAAGGAAAAGAATTCAGAACTTGACGATACATTCTTAATTACGATTGATCAAAACAATCCAAAGAGAATTCACAACTACGAAGTGTTGAGTCAAAATAATATTCAGTGGTTGTATGATTCTGGTGGTTTGTTTTCTTATTATGAGAGAATTGATCCAGACTATACTAATCCTTACATTGACTTCACAAGTAGCGATGATTGCTTTATCAAGAAAACCGTAACCTATGATTATCATAGAGATTACTCCAGAATAGAGCATATTGAGAAGAATAAACTAGTTTCGGATGATATTGATACTTCACCATTCAACGAACTCACAACTGCCAAACAGAATTCAAAAGTAGATGATGAGATATATGGATACTTTAGCGAAAAAGTACTCAACAATCCACATCCAGTCAAGTGGGAAGTATATAACCACAGAGCAAGTTCTCCTTGGTCGAGGAAGGCATGGCAACCTCAATTTGATTTGACAGACCTTACATTCTCTACATTTGAAAAGATACACAAAGAGATTCGTGTTCCACTTAAAGCGAAAAGACAAGAATACGCAGAGAAAAAAGACATCAAACGAAAATGGGAAACGTATAGATGTACCGTCTGCTGTCATGCCGATGGACCTCTTGGTTCCAAGGAAGATTTAGAAATTCTGGAAAACCCAGGACCAATTGATGGCATTACATATCAGGCACTCTTTGGAGCAACTGGCATCTATGGATCAATCAAAGAAGACGAATATAAGATCGTTGCTGCTGGATCTTTCACAGATCTAATCAACTACGATCCAGGCAATACTGCAAATCAGTATGGTCTAACATACTCGTATGATCTTACAAAAGCACCATACAATGAAACAATTGGTCAGTTCTTCAATATAGTTGGACCAGAAGCACCAGCAGCATATAAAAAATACGCACTACAAAGATCTTTAAATCTCTATAATATACTCCTTCAAAAGATCAGCAAAAGAATTAATGATATTGATCTATTTTTGGGAAATGTAAATCAATATAAATTCAATGCCATACAGATCCTAGATAAAGCAACTATTGACAAACAGTCGGATTCTTATAGACCAGTTGATCTTTCTCAAGGATTTAGATATGTCGGAGATTCTTTCCCAGGAGAAAATCTAGGACCATTCATTGGAAGCGAAACCAGACAGTGGCCTATATCTGAACAAGAATACGGTCTTGTCCCATATACTGCCATTCCTATAAACAAAGGATTGGGTGTTGTTGTTTTTGGAGAAGATCCAAATGGAAATCAACTCACCTATAGATTTTCCAATTTTGCAGGCGGTGAGGGATGTTGTCAATATTGTACAGGTAATCCGAATGAATCGTATATATTAGAAGGTTCATGTTCTTATTATGGTGCTATAGTTAATGGAAATTTACCATATAATGATCTTCCACAATACCCACCAGACTGGGCTAACAATTCGTATGGATGTCAGGGATATTATTCATTTGGACCAGGTGCGAGTATCGCACAAGCATGGTCAGAAGACGCATGTGCGGGTGGAGCATGTTGTCGCGAAGGTACATTTGGTAATTTTGGAAATTGCAGCATAGAAATAGAAGCAGGATGTTCTGGTGGACAATGGCAAGGACCAGGAACATCTTGTATTGATGATAATGGATTCCTGACATGTGAAAGTTACGATTGTGACACCAACCCAGAAAACTGTACATGGTGTTGTATTCGTGGAGCACAAGCAGGAGATCCAAGCTATCCAGCATTTATTCCAATTCCAGAATGTGCGGCATTGGCAGCAGAAAATCCAGCTCGTGGTTATAGCATTGAAGATCCAGAACAATGTACATACGATCCAGGAACTCCAGACGACGGAGTTGAAAATTGCTGCTTAAGTGTTGCGGCATTTGGTGTGAGTGTTTGTGTTCCTCTTCCAAATGGATTTTGTGGAACTCAAGATTTCCTAGGATCTGTAGTTGAAAATTGTTCAGAGTGTATAGTAGATGACGACGTAACCGTTATAATCGTTCCTGGAACTCCTGGTCCAACTGGACCAACTGGACCCACAGGACCAACTGGACCCACAGGACCATCTGGATTGCCAACAGACGAAGATGTGGTTTATGTAAATCCCAATCTACTGGCACAATGCTCAAACGATCCAGTTGTTCGTGGATACATCAAACACATCAACCGACAAGCAGCATCTGAGTATTCTCCTATATATGATTACGCTGCTCCATATCTTTGGGATGATGGTGTCAAGGATTGGTCGTTCTTTGATTATGGATCAGAATCTGGATTGATACCAGCAATCACCGACGAAGAAATTAGAAACACGACCAAAGAATGTTTAGAAAATGTACAATGCTACAACACGACATGTCTCAGTCCCGTTTCTCTGGAAACTCTAAGAAGAACAGTAGTAGTTGAAAAACAATTGTTGCTTGTAGAGTTTGAATTAACAGAAAAACTCAAATCAGAAATAGCAAGCAAATTTATCAATTCTTGGAACACTTCTTATCAAGAGTGGTATCAGAGAAATGCTTTCTTCTTCTCGAAGAATCCAGGTGCTTCGATATTCAGAAACGAACAAACAGGTGTTTCTGGTATAAATTCACCTCTTTCTCTTCAGAATGTAAAGAAAATAACAAGAAAAGAAATTCGTGGAAGTAGATACGAACTCTTATCAAACAAGGTAGGAATCACTGGTGCTTCTGCGGGAGAGTGGTTGTATGAAATATTCTTCGGAGGAGATGCTGGTTCTACAGCACATCCATACTACGATCAGGGGTATAATTCTCAACCATTTGTGACATCAAGATCTCCTCATGTTTGGTTCGGAAGAACTGACGCAGATGGAACAGATGACTTTACATTCTTTATTGATAATACTTCATTTACGGCAAATGCTGGAAATTATTATCCATCGTATTCTGGAAATGAAGCAGTAGTTCCTGGTGTTGCTCATATTGATTTGTATTCTCACAATCCAAACAACATAGTTCCAGCAAGCAGATTGCTGAATAGTTCGTATGGACAGGCACAATCGGATCTTTCTGGAACTCTTACTGATTTTAAAGACACTTACAACTTCTATGATGTGACTGGAAGGAAACCAGCAAATGTCAAGAAGGAAGAAATCTCTTCTTATGTCAGAATTGAATTCAATACGCCCATCGGTCTTGATACAATTAAGGATTTCCCAAATGCGTTCATCCGTGATGCTGGTATTGAATACTTCTTGCCATATCTTGTGAATGTAACTCCTGGTCCATTCGGAAGACAAGGTGTCAAGTACAATATTGCCGTCATTGGAATGGATCCTTACGGATTTGATGTTGCCGTAAAGAAGATCAAGGATGATCTTCCAAGCAATCGCAAATTACAAGGCATTAACAAGGGCAATTATTACAACTGGTGGAATCACGATACTGGATCTGTTTTGTCAAAGGCAGATTATCTAACACCAGATTACAATGGCATGGATCTTTGGCCTGAACCTGGATTTGAAACTGATTATCCATATTACGCATACGATCCAGCACAAGAAGATCTTCATGGTGGAGGGTATGATCTAGATTTCCACATGGGTGGTGGATACTACTTTGAGAATGAGTCTCAAGACTGGATGGAATCTCTATACCACTACGGGGTTTCTTCTGGCAAGCAATTTGATCCACTTTATAGAACGTCAGTTGTAGGATCTTATATTCTTCCAAACAGTTATCGTAAGTTAAAACCACACCGTTCGTGGTGGTCGTTGTTTGTGCCAAGAAATCTATTCATACCAATTCGTTTTGCGAATATGTTCAAGACTCCAAATACCAAGGCAAGAGACTTGTTTGGTGGCAAGGCAATATTCACAATCAATCCAAATTACTGGAGAACTTGGTATGGAAGTGAATTTGAAACCTGGTTGACCTTGGACAACAATCCAACAACAAAGGCATTGATGGAAAACAGTGCTCCAGACCTTACATTCTTTATTGAAGGCAAAGATGGAGATTCCATTTCTCCGTACACAACCGACTTACAAGGTTATTTCCACGAATCTCTGATGAATTATATCGCTGGAAATTACAATCTTTACAGACCAGGATTGGTTGCGACAGATCTCTGGAAATATGATCTCAGTGGTGAGACTGAATATGGATTGATCACTCCACCAGTGGATACAGAGTACGAATTCTTTGATCGTAACTTTGCAGCACAATTTGTGGTATTTGCCAAGTCAAGACTTCGTACATGTAACGATTTAGGTCTTTCCTGTGCAAATCCAAATCAAGTTATTGTAAATTCCGATGGTTGTCCAAATACGAACTACTACTGTAACTGTCCAGCACAGAACGTAAAACCAACAGAAACAGAACCAACATATTTGGAACTGTACAGACTGGAAAAGGAAATCAATGAATGTGCGATGATTGAAGAAGTTCTTGGGGAGGAATATCTTGGTTGTGAGTATTCTGATCCAGAATCTACATGTAGTTGTAATTGTCCAGAGTGGGGAGAGAAGTTCAATGAATATCTGGCATATACCAGAACATATGCGACTTTCTGGGAAACACCTTATGAAGTTCCACTCATGAGAAATGCCCATTCTGCTCAGTTGAGTTCTCAGCAAATCAGAATTAAAGTCACTTCAAATTCGGTTGTCAATGTTGGATCTTTGGTATCGGTCATCAATGAAAATGATGCTCCTTTATATACGCAAGATCAATATAAGGCAATTTCTGGAACTTGGATGGTTTCGGGAATCCAACACATGTTCGCGACTCCGAGAACATATTACATGATTCTCACCCTAGTAAGAGACTCTAATTATTTTGATCCAAACGATATAACATCTCCAGTCAAACCATTTGTTTTAACCTAAATAATTATATGAAAGCATTTACCAACAATTACGCAGACATTCCGTTCTTTATCAGTAGCAATACGTTTACTGGTGATTTGAACATTTCTCGTAATTTAAGTGCGGTTCGTCAATCAATTAAGAACATTCTGTTGTCAAATGTCGGAGAAAGACCATTTGATTATGGATTTGGATGTAATCTATTCAATTCGTTGTTTGAAAACAACACATCGGAAATGCACATAGAGATGCAAGCAAGAATTCAAAGTGCATTTGCTGGATATGAACCAAGAATTTCAATTCGGGACATTCGGTTTGAATTTGACCCAGACTTGCCAAATACTATAACTTTATATTTTAGTTATCTCTTGGAAGAAGGAAATGTTCAAGATGAAATAAATATTCAAATATCAAGGAACAGATAATGGCAGTATCCAGAACACCAACAACTTTAGGCAATTTAGAGTTCACAGATATCAAAAAGAGTCTGACTGATTATTTAAGAAATCAGTCAATATTTTCTGGATATAACTTTGAAGGAAGTGCTCTACGGACCATGATTGATCTCATGGCATATAACACTTACTTTTATGCCTACTATGCGAATATAATCAATGCCGAAGCATTTCTTGACAGCGCACAGAGAGAATCTTCGGTCATTTCATTGGTTAAACCATTAGGGTATACCGTTCCCGCAAGAACTGCCGCGATTGCTACGGTCAGTGTTGCTGGACTTGGTGCTTCCATAACATCATTGGCAGAAGGAACTCAGTTTACTTCTAAAAACTCTGATGGTGTACAGTTTTCTCTATTCACACTTGAAGATATTCCAGTAATTGATGGATCTGCTTCTTCTTTCAATATATACGAAGCTTCTGCATACATTGATGCCGAAGTGTTTCCAGACTTTGACTTTGATAATCAAAAGATTGTATTTGTCACTGATTCTTTTGATTTGAGCACGATTCGTGTAATCACCGTTGAGGATGAGATTGAGTATGTCTGGACAAAGGTGGATTCCATCGGATATGCTTCACAAGTAGATGAAAGAATCTACTTCATAGAAAGAACACCAAATGGATTCGCAGTCGTTTTTGGTTCCGTGAATTCTCTAGGAAAGGCAATCGGAGAAGACACATCAAGTATCAGGGTTCGTTATTTGGAAACAAATGGTGTATCTGGAAATGGTTTGATCAATTTCACTCTTCCAGGAGCAATAGTGATTACCGTTTCACAGGCAAGTGGTGGAAAAAATAATCCAGATCTTGACAGTGTTCGTTTTCTAGCACCCAAATGGTTCTCCGCTCAGGAGAGAGCAGTAACTCCCAACGACTACAAAGCACTTCTACTTGAAGCAGGGTTCTTCACAGACGAGACAAAATTCAATGTGTTCGGAGGTCAAGATCTATCTCCATCCAGATTTGGAAGAGTGTTCATTGCTTCAAATGAAAGTTTGACCGAAGAAGAAATAGCGGAAATGATAAACTTCTTGAAAGAAAGAAGTGTCATTACCGTACTTCCAGAATACATTGAATCAAATTCAATAAACATTTATACTGATTTCAACTTCAAGATATCTTCGACTACTTCGAATCGTTCTTCGGTGTTGAGTGGAATTCGCTCACTATTCAATAGCGAATTTGCAGTACAAAACTCATACAATATTTTCTTCAGTGCTTCAGATTTCATTACGCGAGCACAAGAGGAATATGAAAATGAACTCATAATATCCACAGATGACTTTGAGATATATCTACAGGAAGATATCAATGCTGGAAGAGAATACACATTCAATCTTGAAAATGAATTCTATCTTCCACTATTTACTCCTACCGATATCTCAGAACCATTTGATCTTGACGTGAATACATTTGGAGCACAACCAGCAGGAACCAAGGGTGTATTCAAGATATACGCACAGACAACATCAGCAAAGAATACAAGAATTGCTCTTCAACTTTGGACCCAAAACGAAACGACAGGAACTGAACAGCAGTTGACTGGAGACTTTGGTTATTTCATAGCATCTAAGGGTGTGTTGAATATTAAATCTGGAATCATTTCTCCAGGAACCAGTGCCAGATTGAAAATCTATTTCAGATACAAGACATTCCGCAGTGGACTGAATAATTTAACGTCATTCAACGCAAATAACATAACACTACTATAATGATACCTTCCGTAGTCAACACTCAAACAGAAACACCAAGAAATCAATTAGCAGAGTTAAGCACTACTATTGATGAATTGACTTCTTTGTTATTTGGAAGATCTTGTCCTACAAATTATGACATAACAAGTCAAATACCTCTTTGGATCGTTCAGGAAAAGAAATCAAGAGAAGAAGATGGATTGTCTGGTGTCAACGTATTTGACTTTCTACAGAAGTATTATGACTGGTTGTACTGTGACAATGAAAGCGGTGCTCAATATGAATTGAGTCAAGACTTTTTAGATCTGATTGACATAGACAGAACCAGAAGTCAGTTTTTAGAGAGACTGGCAGATACTTATGCCAATGGATTCGTTCCAGAGGCACTGAAATCTAATGGTGGTGCTGTTTCCGAAGAAAATCTTAGAAAGTTTCTCAACGGAATACGAAGAGCAATTCATCAGAAGAAAACAACAGAAGACGCAATTCGTTACTTTTTCATAAAATTATTTGGTGTATCTGAGGAAAATATAGGAATTGATGTTCCAAAGAAAAACATTTTACGTCTGAACGGTGGTCGCTTTCCAGATTCGGTCTATTCATTTCCAATAGGTAGAACTGGAGATTACGACATCACCAATGATTTGAGTGGAAGTCACTTGAATGGATCCAGAATGCAGGATGGAAACTGGATTCAGGATTGGTCATATCTCATCAAGACTGGAGTGGATGTAAATTCATATAAGCAAATCTATAAAGACATAATGCATCCTGCTGGTCTTAAGATCGTATATGAGCATCTTCTTTCGGATTACCAAGGACCATTGTTTGACGAAGATAATCCAACAGTATGTGAACTTCCCATACTGAGAAATTATTCTGGATATGTCATAGGAAACGATTATTCTTCATCTACCAGCAATCTTTACATTGCCGATGGGTGGACTGCTGAAGCAGCAGCGCAAGGGTTTACTTTTATCGGATTGAATTATCAGGCATATTGCGTAAACGGTAATACTGGATTTTCTGGTCCTACTCATCTATTCCCAAATTGGAATGGACAATATACCACAAATACATTGTTTGACATAAATATTAGTACTTTAATTGAAATGTGTTATCCCGCAGAGTTGGGATCTCCAAACAGTGGATCCGAATGTACAATAATATTGCCACCATAAGAGACTACAAATGAGTATAAAAAGCAATAATGTTAAAAAATTTATAGCAGATGCTGGAACCAAAAGTCAATTATTTGTCTTTGTTGGTTCAGATGAAGCATCTACTTCTTCAAACTCTACTCAGAGTGGAATTGATGTATGGAGACAATCTGATTTTTCAGTAAGAGTTGGTCAAAACAGTCTTTCGGCAGTTATTCCAAACGTTCGTTGGTCACGATCAAACTATTACAGACCATGGTCTGCGGTTTCGGTCAATACTGATAATTTTTATGCATACAATTCCGAGAACGGATATGTTTATCTTTGCGTTTCCAATAACGCAAAAAATAGAAAAGATGTACAGGATATAGTCTCTACTATACGACCAACACACACTGCTGGCATTGTTCGCTACTCCGATGGATACGCATGGCGTCCGATGTACAGAGTGACATCTGGATTGGAAAGATTTGTATCCGCACAGTGGATTCCTGTGGTATCCTTGGATACATTTGACAGTGGAGATCAAAAGACACAACTTCAACAAGCACAAGATCGTTGCGGTGTTGGTTTCACCACTCTCACTGGCAATTGCGCGATATATGCGAAAAAAGCACTAAACACAGACAACGACGAAGATACCATAGAATACCAAATTGGAGATCTTTTCACAACGGCAGAAAATATCACATGCTCCGATTGCTATTACTTAATGAGAAACAATGAAAACTTTGTTTCTGTTTTCTATGAAGATGGAGATACCATTCCAACTTCAATTACAATCAATGATAAGTTTACTGAAATTGGCAATTTAATAGCAAACAATCAGTTGACCACTTCTTCTCCATATTGGTATTTGTATCAGTGCAATATTAACGACAATCTAGAAGAAGGATCTATCGTATCTGTGGCAATTGATCTGAGTGCCTTTACCAAAAAGCAACTCACTGTTACCACCGCAAATCCTGAATTGACGATCACCAGCAATACTGGTTCTGGTGGAAGAATTCGTCTTCTGACCTCAATTCTTGAAAATAATTATGTCGTAGATGGAATTGAGATAATTTCTGTAGGATCTGGATACAGAGACATTACAGTTTCTCTCGCAAATGGAATATTAAGTGGCGCTTCTTGGATTGAAAGTGTTCTGGTGGCGGCAATTGATGTAAATCTTGATACAATAGACGGACTCGGATTTGATCCTGTGAATGTTCTCGGATCTCAGCATGTAATGATTGATGCTCGTTTGAAAAAGCAAGATATAGAGAGTGCTGGAATTCTATTACCAGAAAGTGTTAATTTCTTCGGACTTGTAGAGAATCCAACGGGAATCTCAACTTCCACTTCAGTCACTACTGGATCTGATCTGAACAAGAAACTTGATTATATCTTTAGAACCACAGTAAAGGCAACCATACAGTACACCAGAGGTGGACTTCCAGAAACAGACGAAAAGTATATAATAACATATACCAAGGGTTCCACTGACAAGACCATAACCGATGGTAAGGTCGGAGGAGTTTCGGCAACTTCTGCCACAACAGAACTTGTGGAGTTGAAGAATATTTTATATTCTGATGCTGATGATATGGTTGATGGAGAATTGACTTCAACCTCAAAGGATGCCAATATCACTACGATTGTTTCAAAACCAGTATTTCAACAATACACTGGTTCTGTATTGTCAACTACAAAACTAACTACAAATCTACCCATATCCGATATTGATTCTGTAATTATTCGTATAAATATGGTAAAAGGAATGTAATAAATGCCATCACCGTTTGGAACTCTACCTTTATCAATTGCTCCTTACAATAGCAGATATCAGACTAAATTAAATTTAGATCCATCTGAGAATTTTTACTTGCTTCCATTTAATCCTGGATATGCTCTTCAGGCATCTGAATTGAACGAAATTCAGGAATTATTTTTTATCAATCAAAGTCTTACTCAAAGAATGAATGCCAATTGGATGAGAGAGGGGTTTAATATTCCTTTCTGGGAGGGAGCAATTCCTCTTGATCCAAATTATATCACAATCAATGCTCCAATATCTTTTAGCGGAAGCACATTGACCATCAATATTACAGTAAACGAGGGGTGGTATCTTTGGACCGATTTTACTAGCAAGTTGAGTTTCTGGATTTACAATGACCAGGCATTTACATCTCAAGAAGAATTTACAGCACAGCAGGTAAACGCAAATGCCATTATTGGATTTGAAGTTCTTCCTCAAGTCGTATCGTGCTGTGCGGCAGGAGATTGTACAAATTCAGATGAAAATGCGCCTACTATTCAAGACGATGAACTCAGAGACAATTCACAGGGAAACACAGTGACTGAAAATACATGTGGTGCTTCACGCTTTAAGATGTCATTCACCGAAGTACAAGTAAGAATTACTGGCACATATAGTACAACATTCCTGCCACTTCTACAATATAATTCGAATGGAACTGCCACATTCATAGATGGGCAATCAATAACAGTCCCAGCAACAGATTTAACCGCACAATAAGAGGATTATAAATGGCGTTCAATGATTCAATTTCACAATTAACTGGAAATTCAACATTTTATGATTGGTTCATAAAAGAAAATGATGAAATCATTTCCAAGTTAAACCTAGCACAAGTATCTAGTGTTACTGGTGGTGATGGTATTCTTGCGTCATTAAATGCCACAAGCGGACTTGTCACTCTTAGTATCGGTGGAACATCTGGCACAATCGCAACTGGATTGACTTTTGCTGGAGATATCGTCTTCAGTGGAAATGTAAATCTTCCAAACCTTTCCTATAGAATTTCAGGAATTACCACAGGTACTTCTGGATTTACTTTCGGCACGGTGGTCAGAATCACCACAGATGGATATACATTCGCAATTGCCAATGACCCAGATGCCGCAGAAGTGGTAGGTGTTCTTTCTTCCATTGAGGATTCATACTCAATCGTGACGATCTCTGGAAAGATTGATGGAGACTTTTCTGATGTTGCTGGTGGAACCTTATCTCCAGGATGTGTTTACTTCCTAGATCCAAGCAATCACGGACAGATTACAGTCACTGAACCTTCTACTCTTGGACAAGTTTCCAAACCAGTAATTCTTGGTTTGAGTGAAACTTCAGGAGTCATTGTTCCATATCGTGGAAATTACTTAAACTCGTCAGTTGCTGGTGGTGGTGAATCTGGAGCAAATCGTGTTTATGTTGCCATATCAAACAATCCAACAAATCCAAGCGATCATGGATTCTCGGCAGGAAATTTCATATCATATGCTCCTGGAATTCTGGCAGGAAATACATTCTTCAATCAGGTTCTGACAAATACAGGAAGAACTGCTATAGATGGATGGTTCTTGTCTGGAAGTAAATTCTATGCTTATGATATAAACACAGACGATACATCTGCCATTCAGGACTATGCCCATGAAGAAAATTTCATTGTCGGTATGATTGAATCTGTGACTCCAGATACTCCGACCTCAAATGAAAATCTTTATCAGATTATCATCAAGGGAACAAGTACTATAATTCCAGAAAGTATTTCTCAATATACTGGAGAAAAGAGAGGATCCTGGAATCTTAATGGGTTTACATATGAGGTTAATGCTTCTGGCATCACTCAGCAGATGGTTCCACAACCACTATATAGCACAATAGACAGGGTTTCATATCAACTTGGTTTTGTCTTTGATTCTTCACCTACTTATTGGTATGTCAATCCAAAACCAACAGAACAACTAGAGATAACCAACAGTCTACGTTCAACGAGTTCTGCCACAACTTTCAGTAGTGGATTGCTGAACAATGCGTTCAATGGTGACTTCTCTGTATGGCAAAGAAATACTGGCAAGTCACAATACTCCACCTCTGGTGATATCTACTTTGCCGATAACTGGATTCGTCGTCAATCTGGAATTGCTGCTGGAAGTGCTCAATACATTCAGAGACAATCTTTCGCAGTCACAAGCACTGATGTTGAAGGAAATCCAGAATATTACATAGATCTCAAGTGTGTTGCCGATCCTGGTGGAGCAGATCCTGCGGGTGGTGTGTATTCAGTAGGTCATGTCATTGAAGATATTGAGACATTCAACGGATCTTCAATCACCGTCAGTTTCTATGCCAAGTGCAGTCTTCCATCATATACCGCGAATGTATATTTCGCTCGTTACTCTGGTGGATCGCAAGTAAGCAAGACTACGATTGGAACAATCTCACTCCAGACTTCATGGAATAAGCATGTAATAAATTACGATGTTGACTCTCTTCCAGCATCATCATACACAGACGATTATGTTGAAATTGGTTTGGATCTAATTCCTTTAGTAGAGACTGCGTTTGATTCTTCGGTTGCCACGGGAACTGGATTGTATGTCAGTTTTGCTTCTATGTGTGTCTATGTCGGAACATACGCAAACCCACCACATCAGTTTGAGAAGTATCCCGATAAACTCAGAAAAGCACAGAGATTCTACTTCTCAACCTATAAGGAAAATCAATTGATTGGATCAAAGACCATGTTGTCTTCCACAAATCCATCATTGAATACTTTTGGATTTAGTCAATTACCAACCGCACCATTTGGTGTTTTCCAACTTCCAACGCGAATGAGAAGCGAACCCACGGTTGCTCTTTATTCTCCACTTACTGGTGTTGTCAATGAAGTCTACAACTACACCGCAGGAAGAGATCTCAAGAATACAAGTGGAACTATTGGATATGCCAGTCAAAACAGAGTTTCTAAACTTGGAACTCCAACAGTGAATACTTCGTCAGATGAAACCTCGGTTAAAATAAATATTTCGTCGGGTAGTGTTCCCTATGATGTATTGAATTGTCATATCGTAGCAGATGCCAGTTATCCAATCTAAGAGAGTAACCCATGCCAAGTTGTAGCAGCAGTTCAAATATCCAAGCATCACTCAACACCATAAGTGTCTCACAAGGTGGTTCACGACTCTTCGTCAGTATTCCATTTGTCAGTGGACTGACACTTGGAGATGTAATTCGTTACGATATTGCGACATCTGGATATACTGCCGCAATCGCAAATGCTGCCGATACTTCAGAAGTTTTTGGAGTGATTGAAAGTGCCACATCATCTACATTCGGCGTAGTCATTTACGGATCTGTAAATCTTGATTCTACCAAATTTGCCGATATGGGTTCTGGTGGCGGATCGGGTGGAAACGACATTTACTTCCTCAGTGGAGAGACTGCTGGTGTTCTTCAAAATCTTGCTCCAACAGATCTTGATCATATTGTCAAACCCGTATATCAAGTAGCACCACACGGAGCATTCACTGGTGTTGTGATCAATTACTTGGGATACAAGATCGGTGGTGACATTGAAGCATCGTTTGCCGACGACTCAGTTGGAAACTTTACATTCTTGATCGGTTCTGGAACATTTGACGAGGGATATGTTGATGCTTCTGTTTCGCATGAACTTCCAATTGGGGATTATCCAGATTTCTATGCGAAGTACGGAACACAATATGGATATGTTGAAAGACTGACTCTTGATTCTGTTTCTGGAGCAATTGCTCCAAATAATAAAGTATCTCAAACAACTTCAACCTACGACGGAACTGTTGTTTCTGTTGACTACGCAAACAAATATGTTTATGTGTTCAGAGCACCAAATACATCTCTCGCATCAACTAATAAACTTGCTTCTTTCACGACAACGAGTGGAAATACAAAGAGTACGATTACTGCTACTTCAATTTACGCAGTAAACACTCCAATCGTATCATTGACTCAACCTGTCAGAATTACAGGAAAGAGTGGAGCATCAATCACGGTTCCACAGACAATTAAGGTAGGACTCAAAGTCAGTCCAACTGGAACCAGAGTTTCGGTTCCTACCAATGCTTCAATCAACAGCATTACGGCAACCGAAATGTATGTTGGTACTAGCGAAGTGAATGTAGAATCAACCCTAAATAATTTTGAGAGCAGAATTGCTGCCATTGAAACAAGATTGAGAATGTAATATGCCAAATCCATATGGAAGTAGTCCTTATATCAACAGAGTAATTGTAGGAATCACTGGACCAACTGGATCCACTGGTCCTACTGGTCCAACTGGAAATGATGGATTACTTGGCAATACGGGAAACACTGGCGAAACTGGTCCTGGCATTGTTGGAATGACTCTCATCAATGGTGAAATCAAAACCGAATATTCAGATGGCAGTTCACAATTCTCTCCAGAAATAAAAGGAGAGGATGGAAATTACTACATCTTTGCCGATGCGAATTCTCTCGGAACTCAGTTATCACTTGTAGAGGGAGTCACGATCAATGACATCGGTGATGGCAACCTTCAACATACTGTAAGATTCCGTGGATTCACTACTGGTTCTCAGAACGATGATCTGAAATTCATCACAATCAATAGTCAGGCAAATTCAGGACTGATTGGAATTACATACAGTCTTACTGGTCTTCCATATCTTGGACTCTCTGGTGGATCCACTGGACAACTTGTGGTTGCTTCGTCTTCCACTCAATTCCGTGGACTCACTGGTACATATTATGATGTCGTCAAACGAACCGTAGATGCTCAGATCGTAAACTATGGTGAACGAGTTCAATTTGTAAGACCAGAAAGAAAAGACTTCTATAGATTAGATGGAAATTCAACAGAATCTCAATATTTTGTCTGGAATATTGACTGGGAAGAAGCAAACACTTTCATTCTCAATTCGTATACAGATCAATTGGCATCTGGTCAACCAGGCGAAGGCAGAACAACAATTGCCCAAGTCATTAACATTGAGAACCCTCCAAATTCAGAGTTTGCCAAGTCTCTGACACTTATCATTCCACCAGGAGTCACAAGTGGATATGATCCAGCAACTTCTGATATTCGTATTCTTACAAGATTTGTTACAACGGAAGATCTTGCTGCTGGATATACACTTGGAGACGGAAGGCATAACATATCATGGCCTTTGACATACCCTCCTTGTTTTACAGATAATATTGATGTAATCAATATGCTCTACATCAATGGTCTTTGGTATGCCAACTTCGGCATATTGGGAAATGGAGAGGATCAGGTAAACTGGGATTCTGAATATTTCAACTGTGTTACAAATCCAAACGATCCTCCATATAATCCAAATGGACCCGAACCAGATCCAATCGTGACATGTTGTTCACCAGATCCAAGTGGAGTTTTTGTAAATATTTGCACTCCAAATATTCTACAAAGTCAATGTATTACCCTAAAAGGCTCAAGTATCAATTCATGTGACGAGTGTGATCAATCAGAAATAGATCCATTTGTGTATTGCTGTGACGATACCTATGGTGTAACTACAATTCCACAATCCCAGTGTTTAGATCCAAGAACAATTGTTCAAAACAAATCTGACTGTGTTATTACAGATCCTATCATTGATTGTTGTGATACTTCTACTGGAGTGTGTGTACCACAAATTAAAGCATCACAATGTAGTGGTCAATCTGAATTGACTTGTGAGGATTGTCAAGAAAACTGGAATTCGGTTCCTGGTCTTTGCTGTAGAGCATGTCTTGATGGTGGATCTTTTGAAGGTATGCAAGGAAATTGCACAGATGGTGTTTTCATTGAAGGTGGAACTCTTGGATCTCCGTTATGCTCTACAGATCAAGACGCATCGTTAGGTGTGTGTTGCTACTTGGATTCTGAAAACGTTGTGCAAAAATGGCAAGTTCCTCTGAAACTCTGTGATTGTTCCGAACTAGTAGAAGATATTAACAGCAGGTTCATATGGACAGAAATTACAGATTGCCGAAAGAATGTAAATTCTATTAACTGTAATGCGGCGTTTGGTAACAGAGGAGCATGTTGCAACGGTACTGGAGTTTGCACAGAAAATCTACAACAATCTCAATGTACTGGATATTGGCAAGGACTAGGATCTGTTTGCTCGTATTCGGATGGATCTACTACAGTAGACATATGCACAACTGGAACTGGTGGATGCTGTAACAATGATGATGGCACATGTACTGATCAAACATATGGCAATTGTAATGGTTCTTTGAAAAAGTTTTATGGATGCGGTGTTGTGTGTAATGAAAATGTTTACACATGTACAGACGAAACCATCGATGCTCTTCTTCCAAACATATGTAAATCAAACGACGATGTTGGCCCATGGTATGTCAACAGATACGGTAATTTTGAAAATCCAGAAGTGCCATATGGATCTCAACTTCCTTTGACGTATGGTTCCGAATTTGCTGGTGGAATTGTTGTTGGAGTTTTCAATCCAAATGGTGCTACTTGCTTTGGATATCCATATCATGGTGCTAAACAATTTGAAATTTTTAGCAATACTGTAAATGGCTTAGAATCCGCTTTTCCCAATGTCAATGCTCAAGAATTGAAAGCGGCAGCCTTGCTGGGTGGAAAAGTCACATCAACTACTTCTGTCTTTTTTCCAAATCCAAATCCAAATGCAAATGGATACATTGATAATGTTTATCCTGAAATAACTGCCGTAAACAGCACAAATGGTGCTAGTTGTGAAATTTATAATTCATCATTTGATCCACAGGGATATGGATTCCCAGTAGTAGCACCATATTCTCAAAATCAAGATCAAGACAAATACATAATCATCGTGTCAAAATATCCAGTAATGTTTAGACAAAAAGTATTCATGCGTCAAAATTACGATACTGATACAATTGATGCTGATATAAATTCAGCAGGCACTAAACGATTTGGCAAACAAAGAAGTCAAATCGACTTAATCACCAAAAATCCAGCAACTGTAATGACTGCGGATTATATAACTGGTATAATACCATACGACAATGTTGGATGGAGAAATGATTATTATAACTTTATTTCACTTACAGACGACAGTATAAATACATTATTTAAATATAATTATGTAAAAACATTTATATGGGGTCATGGAGCAACTGCTTCATTTGCTCCTTACTTACCCGACAATCTAAACGTTGCCTTCGATGCGGTTTCACCTGACAACTGTACTTCAACTACTCCAATATTGGCAAGTTTTGGTAATTATCTTTACAGTGACGGCGCATTTGGAAATCAAACTACAAAGTATGATGCAGGAATAAACAATACATTTATCAGTTGTCCTTCGGGAGAAAGTATTTTATGCACAGAAGATTGTGAATCTTCTCCGCTTGGTAGATTAATTTCAAATGGATTTAAATATCTTAGAGCATCAGGAAGATGGTCATTGAACAATGGTCTTATGAATTCTTGCAGACTGGGAGCAGGATTTGCAATAGAAAGTTTCCTTGGACCAATAGCATCTGGTGGATCAAATACAGTAACTACAAGTTCACCATATTCTAGTTATTATTCTAATTTATATCAACAATATGGACCAAACGACGGAGGGGATCCTCAAACTTATTATGACTATCCTTTAACTAATGAAATTAGTGCAACAATCGATCAATCTCAAACAATAATGAAAACATGTTTAGCAGAAGGACTGTCTGTATTTAATAATTATTATTATCCAGTAGATAAATTGGGAGCTTGCTATCCTGGTAATTATAAAACTAGAAGAAATTTCTCAGGAGACAGTCAAACCTTAGTTCAAGGAGGATTTACATATTCTCTTCCACTTGGACCCCAATTCAATCTTCAAGGAAATGACCCAGATGGAACATATCAGGATTGGTACGGAAATATTTCAACCCAAGTTGAAGGTGCTACTGGTTTTTATCAGGTGAGTAGATGGTTTATTCCTTCAATTGACGAATTGGCGTATATAGCATACAAAACTAGAAATGCACCACCAGGAGAAACTCCATTAAATACTCGTATCACAGAAACAGGTGGATTGGCGATTGGAGCAGCATCTGGTGGTGGTTCTAATTCTTGGGTATGGTCTTCGACTGCTGCATTTGGAGCTGTACCTTTTTCTACAATCATAGATGAAAATCAATATTTACAGGATGGAACTGGTGCTCCAATAACAGATGAAACTCAAAATCCATCAAATTCAAATGGTGTCACTGACAGAATGACAAAGGCATGGGCAATTAATATGAATCCAAATAGTCTAGCAACGAATGTTAAAATTGCTAAAAAGGATAACTTTACATTTGAAGCAGAATTAAGACCAATTCGTATAATTCGTTGTGATGAACAATTTTATAAAAATGCAGATCCAGATTTAATTAGAAATGCCACTTGGTTTGTTCCAAGATTCAGCGATGCTTTAATTACGAGCGGAACAACTAGTACAAAATCTGGAACTCTTCCTAATAAAATAAATACACAAGAATTGTACAACAATTCTCCCGATCCCGAGAGTGATATTTACAAAAATTATAACCCAACAGATAATCCAATGTTATGATATACGGTTCATCAAGAATACAACAGTTCATTAAAAATCAGAATGTCCCTGGAGCAACACAGGGACCAACTGGTTTTACTGGAAATACAGGTCCGACTGGCGCCACTGGTTCTACTGGAAACGATGGATCTACTGGACCAACTGGAGCAAGTGTTACTGGTGTCACTGGAACCACCACTTACATTGAATTTATAATTGAAGGATCTACGGCATTTACATTTGATAATCTTCAAGGAGATGCTGGTGCTTCTTCTGGAACCGAAAGATATAGAATTCAAGGTCTGGCAACCGAGGCAACGCTTCGTTCCACGAACATAGTTCAGCAAAACACACAAGTCAATGAAATTGCATATGGACAAGGAGTAACATTCAAGGCACTCACAATTGCTGGACAGACTCCAGTTCCAGTTACCAATGGACCATTTGTCGGTATCAGTTATGATCTCAATACTCTTTACATATACGGTGCTACTGTCGAGGACGAAAACACGGTATATGGAAATACTGGAGAACTTCTATATGTCAGTGGAAATGCAGGGTTTGGCATTGGAAATCTCAAAGCAGGAGCAGCACCAAACACCAAATGGGTTCCAGACGAGAAGCAACTCATAATTGATCAGAACATATCAAGAGAAGCAATTGTAAATAATAAAAACTGGACATATGAAAGTACTCAAACATTTGAAACTACATTCAATCCAGTAGCATTCAATGATTATGGTGGTGTTACAAGTGCCACATATGGAACTTCATTTGTACAAAATGTTCTGTCTCCAGATATAATCTTCAATTCAAATGATTCAACATATCTTCAAAGACCAGGAGATATAGCATACAATTCAAAGATCATACTTGGATACACAGCAGAGAATCTTGAATATATTTCATTCATTCAAAGTTCTGGATTGTCTTATACAAATACTTTCAATCCTCAGAACTTCTCAAGAACAAATATAGGATCTTGCTGCTATTGTAACGCAATTTCTCAAGGACAGAATATATGCCTTGACTACACCTCGCGTGAATTCTGTGAAGCAATATCAGGGTCGTTCAGCAATCAATCGTGTGTGAACCGTTCTACCAGTTCAGACTGCTTCACAGAGGGTGCTTGCTGCGTCTATGACTCTGATACACAACAGACGAAGTGTATCAACACCACAGAAGAAAGATGTGCTCAGTTCTCTGGAATTTTCAATCTAGGAAAGTCGTGTAACAATGTCTGGAATAATGGATTGATATTTGAATGTCCAACGAATCTGTGTAATGTAGGTTCCGCAGAACTGGGAAGATGTTGTGTTCAAGGAAGATGCTTTAGTCTTTCAAGAGCAGACTGTGCTTCCATTGCGAACTCTACATTTGTTGCTGGTGGTACATGCGAGTCCGAAACATCCGACTCTATATGCTGTTTAATTGGAGTTGATCGTGTAGGTGCTTGTTGCCAAAATGGAACATGTGTAGACAACGTAACTCCTGTACAATGCACAAATAACAATGGTATATTCCAAGGAGTCGGAACAACTTGTACCGAAGTTTCATGCTGTGGTTCTGGTTCGGCATACAGTGACGATTACTTTAGAGGGCAGTTTGCCAATTCATGTAAGACCACGGAAACACAAACATATTCGTGTCTTCCAGTCGGAACTAAGATCGGTGGAGGATACTTCATTGGATTCATTGGATCTCCAAATCCATGCGACTCGTTCAATGAACCAAATACCGCATATGGACAACCTCTTGAGTGTAGAATTTTCCCAAGAGGTGAAATATACAATGTTCCAAATTGGTATCTAAAAACATGTAGATCGCATGTTCCAAATTCCAACAATTCGTGCGTTGAATATTTCTCAAGAACATACCCTCGTATTCTTCCAAAGAACTCCAAGGATTCAAGATGTCTGCTCAAAGCAGGTGTTCCGTTTGTACAGCAGTTGCTCGAATATAAAGGAATTGAATGGCCTTCGGATACGATGTTCGAAGGTGGAGTCAACTATTCTACTTTCAGAGGAACATTCGCATATAGTCTAGTTGGATCTGGATTGTCGGTTGAATACTTTGTAGGATCTGGTCAGGGTACTTATCGTTACCTCGCAGAGCAAGTATATGGTGCGAACGATATTCACATCATGTGGGCATTGATTGTTGCTCCAGAGGATGTTGAAGTAGAACCACTCATCACATCTGGAGACACAACATTTGATGCCACATCAAATCGCAAGTTGAGTTGGGGCATGATGCAGGGTACTCATATTCCAGATGACAATGGAGTTCCAACTGAAGTAAATGTTGAAGGCGTTGCCACATATCCAGTTGATGGATTACTCACCACTCGTCTACATGATTCGTCTTCAAAGCAAAAACCAGAACTCTGGTTTAGAGGAACGAATTCAGATCCAAAGGCATACATGCGTTTCTCTTTTGGAAATGGTCCAGCATGGGATTCATCTGTAGATCCAGATGTGATCAATAATAATAAGAACGCATTTAAGCAAGCATACACAGATATGTGGAATGACCACAATCCACTCGACTCTGTAATTCGTCAGGTTTCTATTCTCAATGAAACTGGATCATATGGTCACAACGACTGGTATGTTCCAAGCATCACGGAATTGAATTACATATACAATGTCAAGGATGAACTTAATGGTAGATTATTTGCCGATGATGCTCAAATCATGGCAGGGGAAGAATACTGGAGTTCTACCAGTGTTACTAGACTTACTGGTTGGGACCAATTTGATCCTCTAAATAAGGACAAGTATCAACTGGAAGCAATTGATTCTACAGTAGAACCATACTTGGCATCTACAAGATTGACAAGTGACAATTCATTCGGTCTTGACGAAGATGATGCTTATAAGTTCACAATGGCAGTTGCCAATGGTCAAAACATGCTGACTCAGACTTTCAACTGGGAAGACGAAAATAATGCACCCATCATTTTGGGAAGAATGCAAAGCAGAAACAGAAATGCCAGAGTCGCAAACTTTAGACCAGTGAGAAGAATTCCAATTGTAGTCACATGTTCTAACTTCCGATGGAACGAAAATATTCTAAATAACTATTGGACTGGTGGAGCAACTGGTTGTCCAGCATGTCTTGATGTAGAAGAAGGAATGTGTGAATGAGTAGCAGTGCTATAATCAAATTCGTAGTAGAGGGACCATCTGGTCCTATTGGTCCTACTGGAAATTCAGGTGAAACTGGCAATCCAGGAGAAACTGGAAACACAGGAGCAATCGGTCCACTTGGTGTTTACTACGCGAATTACGAAGCATCTGGAAATAACATTCTGATTACTCTTTCGGATGGAACTACCTTTGACATTCAAGGAACTTTCAAGGGAGCAACCACCGCAGACAAGACAGCAGGAGCAGTCACAGGAGCAAATACTCCAGGGTATTCTGGATCCGCACTTCTCTACAATATTGTTGGTGGAACATTCAACATTCGTGGAATCTGTGCCTATGGTTCTCTTCGTGTTTCCTATGCTGGAGACGACAATGAATATATTTCAATTGATACGATCTATTGGGGATCTGATGTATTAGGCGATTACGATCCTCTTGAAATTTCTACAAATGAAGCTCTATATCTGGCAAATCCAGATCTGGTAGAAGGAGCAAATCTAGAACAATCAACTGAGAATGGTTCAAATGGATACTGTGGTGCTTTTGATTTCTTCAGCGATGAGATCATTCGTCATTTGAATGCTGGAGCAAGAATTCTCACGGTCGGTCCAGTTCGTCAGGGAGATTTTGTCGGGTATACAGGAACACCAGCAATTGGTGGTGTAGGAACCACAAGTGGAATCTATCTTGATTCAAATGCTGGTGGTCTGTTTGACATAAAGACACCAATTGGAATTGCTGGAATCACGGGAACGTTTAAGCAAGGCGAAATTGTTGCACTGACTCTCAAGATAGATTCAGATAATGTCTGGAAGTTTCCACAGAATATCTACTTTGAATCAAGTGAAAATTATCTTTCGTGTGGTAACAATATAATCGGTATCATTTCATATGATGCTGGAAATACATGGTTGGCAGTTCCTTCTCATCGTGGTCAAGGAATTAACAACACAAAAAGACAATGTATTCCTGGGTTTGCTCTTGGATCTTGTTGCTACACAAGTACCGATGGAACTTTGAATTGTTTAGACTATACAGATTCAAGAACTTGTGATCTTCTCTTTGGAACATTCAGACCAGCGACTACTTGTGAATCTTCATGCGGAGATGCCAATTCAATTTGTTGCGCGAATGGAGACTGTGTTGCTGGTGTTTCGGTGACACTCTGTCAGCAATTTGGTGGCAAGTTCTGGTCTAATGTTGATTGTGGAGATTACAATCCCACAGGAACGAACTACGTTGCAGATCCACAGGGTGAAGTTCTTACAGAGGAACAACTAAAGGCAGATGGAAGATTCTGTTATGATCATTGTCACGCAGAAGGAGACTATGCCATTTGTTGTAAAGATGGAGTATGTCTTGGAAACTATACAAGAGTTCAATGTGAATTGGTTCTTGGTGGAAAATCAATAAATGCAGCATCATGTGAAGACTTTAACTGTTGTGAATTGACAGAAGTAAAAGGTGCTTGTTGTGTATGCGCTGAAGACAGTCAGGGACAACTTGTTACCACATTCTGTCTACCCAATTTAACACCAACCGAATGTAAAAATTATACTAATAACCAATACACAAATTTAAAAACTGCATTCATGGGACCAGGAAGTGTGTGTGAAGAAGTAAGTTGTGGTTGTGTATGTGCTGAAAATCCAATCGGAGCGTGTTGCGATTATTTGAATGATCGTTGCGTAGATAACATTTTTGCTACCGACTGTGTTTATGGATTGTTTTATCCTGGAAAGAATTGCAATTGGGTTGCAACAAATGCTCCTTGTGATCGTTCTCCACCATGCAATCAATGTAATGCTGGTCCAGGTTGTCCAGTATGTCCACGTCCAGGACCATGTGATTTACCAAATCCTCCAGAATGGTGTTGCGTAGATGATTGCTGTCCAGGTGGAGGAACTGATTGTGATGCATGTAGAGAAGATCCAAGATCCTGCCTTTGTGCAGCTGACAATCCACCAGACTGGTGTACACCATGTGAAGGAGATCCTTGCTCTTGTCCAAATCCACCACCAGGATGCGAAGAAGATCCATGTAATGGTCCAAATCCACCACCAGGATGCGATGGCGATGGCGGCGGTGGCGGTGGCGGTGGCGGTGGCGGTACTGACGGTGACGATGATGATGACGGCGGTGGTGGCGGAGGTGGAGGCGGCGGCGGTGGTGGTGAGGAACCATGTACAGATTTTACGCAGAATTGCTGCTGCGTTGAATATAATTGGTGTCGTTACAATCCTAGCAATAATCAGTTGTCCCAAAATACTGTAAAAAGAGGAATATGTACAGTATCTGGAAAACCTCCAGTAAGTTGTAGCACATTCAACGTGTGTAATAATACCGAGGGATCAAATAAATTAAGAGCAACTGATATCTACAATTTAGCAGTTTGTTGTTATAGACAGAGACAACAACAAAGTGGAGGATGTTCTCAGTCACTGTATCCATGTACATGTCTAGATTGTGCCGATGTGATATCAAAACTACCAGGAGGTCAAGATCAATTTAATCAACTTTGTGCAAACATAGACGATAATGTATTCAATTCATACTTAAGAACTCATACTTGTTATCCATTAAGTGATGTTACTTTTAATTCATGCTGTCCATGCGATCAACAATCATTGTGTCAATTAAATTCATGTGCCGTTGAAGGCACAGGAACAGACGCAGCAGACAATAATCCAGATAATTGCGTATCTTCTGGAGAACAACCACCTGGATATGGATCTGGTGGTGGTGGATTTGTAATTGATTATGGTTCATGTATAACAAATTCTCAAGGAGAATCTGTATGTTCAATAGAACAATACGATCCATGTAAGGAATCTTGTGTTGGATTTAGTGATCCTTGTATATGGAATGAGTGTCAACAACTTGGCATACCCGCAGAAATATGCCCATCGTTTAAAGTCATAGGTTGCGGAATTTCTAACTTCTTACCAGACGAATCCACGAATCAAACATTGCTTAACGTTAAAATTGTCCTAAATAATGAGGAAGTGTGTATTCCTATTCTCTGTGATACTGGTTGCGATGAATACGAACTTTGCGAAGAGTCATAAATGTCATCAATTCAATTCAGATCAAGAATTAAACCAGCAATCAACTATACACCAAAGTTAAATGATTTTGGTGTATGTTGTAGTGATGACGGAACATATAGCAATAAAGTATTCATAGAATGCTTCAATGAAGGTGGTCATTTTCTTCCAATAGATCCAAATACAATTCCAGATAATGCCACTCCTTGCCCTATCATAGATTCCGAATTGGGATGCTGTTGTTCATGTGCGTATGTTACTCCAGGAGAATTATCTTCTGTTCCCAATTATAATGACACTGGTAATCCAAATTATCCATACTTGGCATCTGGAGTGAGATCAAATGTTTCTCGTTGCGAGTGTGAAAGAAAAGGTGGCAAATGGACTGCTGGTGCTTGTCCAGATTTGACATCTGACAATTGGCAAAATCTGTGTCTAAGAACTATAGAAGGAACAAATGTAGACGTTCGTACTCCAAGAAGATGCTGCCATCTAGGATATGATTCCGATACTGGTTGGCCAGTTGGGTTAACTTGCTCTGATGTGTGTACCGCATACGATTGTTCATTGTTAAGCACTGACGCATACCCTTCAATTTTTGGTGGTGTGGGAGAAAAATGTACAGATACTTCATGTGCTCAACATTTGACAATGTCCATTCTGGCAACAAAAACAGAACTCTACGAAGGATTTGATATTGGTTCTTGCTATACACTTGAAGATAACGATGGAGTTCTTGAGTATGAGTGCGCGCTTTCTCCAAAGGCACTTTGCGATGGATATTGGGTAAAGGAACTTGATCAGGAAAATCCATATTGTACTTCTACTCACCAACCATCAGATCCAGTTTCATTGAACGGAGCATATGATGTTCAACGAATGTCACTTGCCAGTTTCAATGCTCTTGGAGTCACAACAGGTGACGAATTCCAAGGTGGTATATACATTGGAATATTCAAACCATCACCTCTCAATTCTCGTAGCAGTGACGTATATGGAAATTTAAATTTCGGTGAACCAAAACTTGGAAGATTTACTGCCGATTCCATCGGTGGAACAGACAAGCAATGGGCATTGATCGTGGATGAAACTGCTTATTCCGTTCCTTTCTTGTTGGAAAAGGAAACAGACGATTATTTCAACACCTCCCTCTGGGATGGTTACTACAATACCTATGGAAATAATACTACATTCCTCGGTATACAGACAGCACTTACAAATACTGTCAGATATAGAAATAGAAAAGGATTTATAGATTATTATCTTCCATCCATATATGAACTTTACTTCTACTCTGCGTACCTCTATAATAAAGGAGTAACGACTAGAGGGAATTTAATTTCATCTTCTGTATATAACAGCAAATACATCAACCCATCGACTTCTAAATCCAAGATATATAATAGTGGACATGTCTATGGTCAGTTGATCAATTCAGAATATGCCGTCAACTACAAGACAGCACTCTTCAATAAGAGAAATAAAGAAACAGTTTACTTCTTCCGTCGTATTATTTTAACATAAGGATTTTGCTATGGGATGTGGATGTAATAAAAACAAGAATAAAAATAATGAACAACCAAAGAACGAAAATCAATCAGTAGAGTTTCGTAAGGCAGAACCAATCAAGAAAGAAGGCGCGATCAAGGAAAAGATGACCATGATGCAAAGTTTTGCATCTGCCATTTCTTCGCGTGGTTTTAATAATGAAAAGGTCACAAAACCAATCAAACAACTTCGCGTTCTTTCTTGTTTCGGAAATCAAGACAAGGGTGGAGTTCTTCCTCCATGCGAACATCTGAAACAATCTTCAACCCCAGGTAAATTCTTTTGTGGGGGTTGTGGATGTGGCGACCGTAAAGGAACCTGGTTGCTCGCAGATGGTGAAGAATATAGCAAGTTGGATTACCCTCGTCTGGCATGTCCGTTGAAGATGCCAGGGTTTACCAACTACGAAAAGTCCAAACCAGACGAAGCAGAACCACCAATTACTCGTAGATATTATATTGAACAAATGCCGTATAAGGAAATGGAGAAGATCAAAGTGACAACGCACGAACCTCCAATTCAACCAGAGAAACCAGCAGAAAATACGGATTCCAAATAATATAAAAAACTCTCCTTATAAATAAAGTAAGGAGAGTTTTTATATGGCAACACCAGACTCAAGAAGATCACTCATAGAACTTTGTCTTCGCAACCTGGGACATCCTGTGGTTCAAGTCAATGTTGATTATGAGCAATGTGAAGATCGTCTTGATGAAGCACTTCAATATTTTGCCGAAAGACATTTTGACGGTGTTCAGAAGGTATATTTCAAGTATCTGTTGACTCAGACTGATATTGATCGTGGATATATTGATATAAATGATATTGATCCACCAACTGGAGATCTTAACGATTCCCCATCTGGTAAGGATATATTGTCGGTTGTCAAAGTATTCAGATTCGGTACGTTGACTGGTGTCAATATGTTTGATGTTCGCTACCAGTTGGCACTCACCGATTATTTCGGAATCAACAGAGGTCTTAACGGAAGTCAAAGCACACCCGTTGCTGGTTATGAAGTAACCATGCAGTATATCAGTCTTCTTGAGCAATTCTTCAGTCCAGAGAAGTCGGTTCGTTTTAGCAAAGTAACTGACAGAATCTACGTTGACGCATTGGATCAAGATATTCCAGCAGGATATTATCTAGTAATTGAAGCATACGCAATGCTTGATCCAGATGTATATACCAAGATCTACAATGACCGTCTATTGAAGAAGTATCTCACCGCTCTCATCAAGAGACAATGGGGAGCAAACATGCTCAAGTATGACGGAGTTCAACTTCCAGGTGGTATCACATTCAAGGGTCAACAGATCTACGATCAGGCAGTACAAGAAATACAACTGGTAGAGCAGGAACTTTCAATGGCATACGAGTTGCCAATTGATTTCATGATAGGATAACAAATGGCAGTAAACCCATATTTCAAAGATTATAAAGGTGAACAAGATCTATTGAATGATCTCACCATAGAAACAATCAAGACTATGGGTCGTGATATGATCTATATTCCCAGAGAATACCTGAACAGGGATATTATCTTTGGTGAGGATCCAATTTCAGAATTCAAGTACGCATATACGATTGAAATGTATATTGAGAACATACTTGAGTTCGGTGGTCAGATGAATATCGTAAATAAGTTCGGTATCAACATTACCGACAGAGTTACACTTAAGGTTTCAAAGACAAGATTTGAAGAAGAAGTATCAAGAAAGCAACCAGCAATTCGAACTCCAAGAGAAGGCGATTTGCTTTACTTTCCATTGAATAAGAACATGTTTGAGATAAACTATGTTGAAGATAAGATTCCATTCTTCCAGTTTGGAACACTCAACACATATACACTAACATGCGAACTCTTCACATATTCGTTTGAAGATATTGAAACTGGAGTCAGTGACATTGACGAAATTCAGACCAAGAGAAAATACAACATGATTTCTCTTTCTCTTTCTGGTGCTCCTATCACTGGATTGAATATTCTCAAAAGAGGAGATACCGTATTCCAGGTTTCTGGAGTCACGGGTGCTGGTGCAATATACGGAGATTCCACTGCCGAAGGTGTCATTGTTGAATATACTGGAAACACCACATATATCAAGGGAGTCTCTGGAACCTTTGTTACTGGTCCATCTGGAACAGAATCCATCAAGTCTGTCGAGAGTGGAGCAGAATACTACCTTCTCGACTACCAAGAAACAAATATCAATCTCTCAATTGATCCAATATCTGGTGTCAGCGAAATTGAGAATGATTACTACGCGGAGAAGGCAGACAGTGAACTTAATTTTAGCGCAGATAATCCATTCTCGGAGGCATGTGACTAATGTTTAACGTAAATAAATCATTTTACAATCAGTCCATACGAAAAATTGTCATTGCCTTCGGATCTCTTTTTGATTCTGTATATGTCACTCGTTATGAAGCAGATGGAAGCGAAAAGGAAAAGATTCGTGTACCATTGGCATATGGCAGTAAGGAAAAATTCGCACTCAGACTGACTCAAGAGAACAGTCTTTCAAAGAATTCAAGAGTTCAAATCGTGCTTCCAAAGATGGGATTTGAGATCACCACAATGATGTACGATCCCACAAGAAAAATTAATCGTCTTGTTGAAAGATCACAGGTCGTAGACGGTGTATACAAATCGGCACATTCCGAAGCACCATATAATATTAATTTTTCTCTATTCGCCTTTACGCGCAATATGGACGATATGCTTCAGATCATTGAGCAGATCGTACCTTACTTTACACCAGAGTACACGGTCACGATGAAAATGAATGATCTTCATCAATCAGTGGATGTACCTTTCATTCTGAACAATGTCAACTTGGCAGAGAATTACGAAGGAACATTTGACAATCGTAGAACTCTAATTTCTACTTTTGACTTTACTGCCAAGACATTTATATACCCACAAATTTGCGGATCTTCTGGTGGCATTATTGAAAGATCCGATGTTAATTTCTATGGATACGGGACTACGGGTTCTGTTGAATATGGTTATTATGTAGACGATGTTGGATATACTGGAGATGTTATAACTGGTGATATTACCGAAGTCTTAGGAGATTGGCCCCCATCATGAAAAATTCCGATGAAAAACTTTCCGAAATTCTTGATATTGAAGTTTCAAAAAAAGAACCAATTGAAATTGTCAAAGCAGAAGATACTGTCAAGAAAGTAAAGATCAAGAGAAGAGATCAAGTTCGTCAGGACTTTGATTCTGCTCGTAAGAATATGAAAGATCTGATATCAAGTGGATTTGAAGCACTTGATGGGATCATGCGTGTTGCCGAAGCAGGAGACTCTCCCCGTGCTTACGAAGTTGCATCCATACTCATCAAGACCGTGAGTGAACTTAATACGGATCTGATGAATATGCACAAGACTACTGCTGACGCACTAGGAACTAATAAGGTCGTCCAGAAGACCACAAATAATTCTATTTTTGTCGGATCTACAAAAGATCTACAAAATATTATCAATCAGTCAAGAAGTCAAACTAAAGTTATAGACCATGAGGATTCAGAGTGACAGCAAAAAAAGATGGATATCTTGGTAATCCCAATTTAAAACCAGTAGGCATACAGCAACAATTTACTCCCGAACAAGTACAGGAGTATATTAAGTGTGCCAATGATCCTGTCTACTTTGTTGAAAAGTATGTACGCATCGTTGCTGTAGATAAAGGTCTTGTTCCTTTTGAGATGTATGACTTTCAGAAGGAACTCATAGAGATACTACATGATAATCGCTTCGTTATTGGTAAACTTCCACGTCAGGTAGGAAAGACTACAACCGTAGGTGCTTATCTACTTCACTATGTTCTTTTCAATCAAAATATGAACGTTGGTATTTTGGCAAACAAACAATCTACCGCAATTGAAATTCTAGGAAGATTGAAGATGGCATATGAATATCTGCCAAAATGGTTACAACAAGGAATAATTGAATGGAATAAGGGATCAATCATACTAGAGAATGGATCCCGCGTTTTGGCAGCAGCAACATCATCTTCTGCGATTCGTGGATTCTCCTTCAACTGTATTCTTCTTGACGAGTTTGCTCACATTCCAACACAGATTGCCGAAGAGTTCTTCACCTCTGTATATCCAACCATTACCTCGGGTCAATCTACCAAGATGTTTATCATTTCAACTCCAAACGGGTTGAATATGTTTTACTATTACTGGAAGGGAGCAATCAACAACCAAAACGGATACAAGGCATTCGAGGTCCATTGGAGTCAGGTTCCGCAATATCCAGGTGGTCCTTTAAGAGACGAGAAGTGGAAGAATGATATGATCTCCAAGACTTCTGAGAAGCAGTTTGCTCAGGAGATGGAGTGTGACTTCTTGGGCAGTTCCAATACTCTCATATCGGCAGAGAAACTGCACACTCTGGTATATTCAAAACCAATGATTCGGTCAAAGGACGGAATGAACGTTTATGAAGAACCCAAGAGAAAAAATGATGAAGAGGAAAAGTCTCAGGATCATATTTACTTCATAACTGCTGACGTTGCGGAAGGGCAGGGCAAGGACTACACCGCAATGTCTGTGATTGACGTTACTCAGTTTCCATATAGAGTCGTTGCGACATATAGAAATAATACGGTATCTCCTCTTCTCTTTGCTTCCGTATTGAGGACGGTTGCCAAAAAATATAATAACGCATATGTGTTGATTGAAGTCAATAGCATAGGAATGGAAGTTGCCAATATTCTTCATACCGATCTTGAATATGAAAATATTGTCAAGACCGCGATGATGGGTCGCAAGGGTCAGATCATTACCGAAGGGTTTGGACCTGTAAAGAAAGTACAGATGGGTGTCAAGACATCGGTCATGACTAAGAAGATTGGATGTCAGGTTCTAAAAAACCTGATTGAAGAGGACAAACTCATCGTAGAGGATGCGGATACCATTTCTGAATTCACGACCTTTATATCAAAGAAGCAAAGTTTTGAAGCAGAGGACGGACACAACGACGATCTGGTTATGTGTCTTGTATTGTTTGCGTGGGCAACAAGACAGCAATACTTTAAAAATCTCACCGATATGGATGTTCGTCTGGCAATGTATCAAAACGAGATTGAGAAAATTGAAGACGATATGTTACCATTTGGATACTTTTCGGATGGGTTTTCTGAAGATATAGAACAAGAGCAGGACGAATGGTCAGAAGGTTCTGATGAAAAATGGTTAATAAAAGAAAAAAAAGATATAAGAAACCCTCTATGGATTTCTCGTATGAGGAATGATGGTCTTTTCTAAAATATCGAAAAAAATACATATACATAGCATTCATACCAAGGAGAGATAAATGGCAAGACCAAATGTAACATTTACCGTCGTAGACGAATCTTTAGTGGTTCCAGTAGGCGAAGCAGAATCAACCACAATTGGTGGTTGTTATAATCCAACAATTGCTTTGAAAGTCCTGGCAGGATCCACTGCTGAAAGAGATCAGGGGTATATCTTCGTACCAAATCAATCAGACTGGTACGCAAGACTCACCAACGCAGTCATTAACAACGCAGGAGGAGCAGCAGCAGCGGCAGCAATTAACGTCGGCGCATGTGCTGCATCATATGTCAATGGCACATATAGTGGCGCTGGCATTTCGGCAGAATTTGCCGACGAGTGGTGGCCAATCAACAACTTCCTTCAATACGGAGCACCTTGCTACGTTGGATGGGGATCGTCATCAGTCACTGATACCTTCAGTTTACTTGGATACGATGTAGTATTCCAAGGAGGAACAGCAGGAGTTTCTGGTTCTAACTATGCGTCGGCAGTCACAAGTATCGTAACAGATCGCGCAGCAGGATCAGAACCTGTGTTTGGTATTCTTAATGTTGGTTCTACAACAGAAGCAATTTCAGAAGCAAATGTTGCTAATTTAATTGGATACAACCTAGCAGCTTCAGCAGATGAAAACATTGCCGCAGTGTATGGAGAAAAAGTTCATCTTGATCTCACTGGTTCAACCTATATTACGACTCCTCTCGCAGCAGACGTTGCTGGTTGCATTGCCAGAACTGACCGTGAAGCATATCCATGGTTCTCACCAGCAGGACCAAGAAGAGGAAGAATTCTCAACGCAGTCAGACTCAACGACAATCTTAATGAAACAGAACAAGACATTCTTTACGATGACGGAATCAATCCAGTAGTAACTTTCCGTGGAGATGGAACCATTCTTTTCGGAGACAAGACCAGTGGTTCTCCAACGAGTACTCTTTCAAGAATCAACGTTGTCAGACTGTTCCACTACATCAAGAAGGCACTCGCACCAGTTGCTCGTTCAATTCTCTTTGAACAAAACGATTCTGTAACTCGTTCAAGATTTAAGATTGCTGCTGAAGGATTCCTTGATCGTATCGTTGGTCAAAGAGGAATTACCGAATACAGAGTAATTTGCGATTCAACCAATAACACACCAGAAATTGTTGAGGCAAATTACTTCGTAGCAGATATTCTAGTCAAACCAATCACTTCTATTAATTATGTCAAGATTACACTTACGAATAAGGATCTATCAGATACCATCTGATACATAAGAATAGGAGAATAAATAAATGGGTAATACCTTAAATAATTTTAGAAATGGTTTTAAAGGTGTACGACCAAACAGATTTTTAGTTGAAGCTGCATTTCCTAACACAATCAGTCCAGCACCAGATAATTCAAAGAGTTGGATCTACATTAAGGCAGCAGATCTTCCAGGATCCACAATCGGAACGATTCCAGTCGCATGGATGGGTCGTGTTGTCAAGTTTTCTGGCGAAAGAATGTATGCTGACTGGGCGATCAATTGCTATGAATCCAATGTTCCTGCTGATGATTTAAGAGATGCATTTGAACGTTGGATGGAAGAAATGGATGGAAGAAATGATCATACAATTGATTATAATTTAACAGAAGATTGGATAGTCAGATGGTCGGATATTGTACCTGGCACTAGTGTCAGCGCACCAGCTAACGAATCTCAAGATGCTGCATATTTCAATAAATCAGTCAGACTTAAGAATTGCTTCCCAACAGATGTTGGATCAGTCACCCTTAACTATGATTTGTCAGACTCGTTTTCAGAATTTACAGTAACAATGGCATACGATTACTGGGAATTTATAGACTAAGTAAGGAACATAAATGTCGTGGACTGATTATTTTGGGTTTTCCTTTGGGAAAGCAAAGGACGATAAGGAATTCATTGGAGGATTAACTGGAGACAGTTCCTCCAATGCTTCCTTTGTCGCTCCAGAAAATTATGATGGAACTCAAGTCATAGAATCAGGAGGATTTATGTCCTCCGTTTATGACTTTGGTGGATCGTTTCTTGATGAAAATTCTCTTATCAAGCAATATCGTAGCATGTCTCTCTATCCAGAGGTTGACATGGCAATTGAAGATATTGTTACTCAGGCAATATGCTTTGACAATCAGAATTCTGCTGTCAAACTAAATCTTGATAATGTTGATCTTTCAGACAATGTTAAGGCAAAACTTCAAATCGAATTCAACAATATTCTTAAATTGCTAGACTTTTCTAGCAGAGGATACGATATCTTTAGGCGCTGGTATGTAGATGGAAGAGTCTACTACCAGTTAATTATTGATACTGATCATCCAGAAAAAGGAATACAAGAAATTCGGGCAATTGATCCAATTAAGATTCGTAAGATTCGTAAGGTTCAAAAGCAAGTCAAGCGTGTAAACAATACAGCAATTCCTATTGTCAGTAAAGTAGATGAATACTTTGTCTTTACAGATTTTGAGGCAAGCAACATACCAACCACAAGTTCTGCTGGTGTTAAGATTGCTCCAGACTCAATCACATATTGTCACTCTGGATATCTTGATCAGACCACAAAGAGAGTCGTAGGACATTTACACAAGGCAATTCGTCCACTCAACATGTTGCGTCAGACAGAAGACGCAATGGTCGTATACCGCATTGCCCGTGCTCCAGAACGAAGAGTATTCTACGTTGACGTTGGAAATCTTCCAAAGAACAAAGCAGAAGAATACATGAAGTCACTCATGAATCGTTATCGTAATAAACTCACATACGATTCATCAAGTGGAGAAATTAAAGACCAGAGAAACCATTTCTCCATGCTTGAAGATTACTGGTTGCCTCGTAGAGAGGGTGGAAGAGGAACTGAGATTCAAACACTTCCAGGTGGTCAAGGACTCAGCGAAATGGAAGACGTTGAATATTTACTCCGTAAGGTATACAGAGCACTTAATGTTCCACTTACACGAATGGAAGTTCAGACTGGATTCAATCTAGGCAGAAGCAGTGAAATAACCAGAGACGAAGTGAAGTTCTACAAGTTCATTGAAAGACTTCAGAATAAGTTCTCTTTTATGTTCCTGGACATGCTCAAGAAGCAGTCAATTCTAAAAGGAATCTTGACTCCTGATGACTGGAAAGATCATTATCAGGACATGAAGATTGTCTATAGCAAAGATTCATATTTCAACGATCTAAAAGAGAACGAGATTCTTGCCGAACGAATCAACATGCTTAACACGATTGGTCAATATACTGGAATGTTCTTCTCTGCCAAGTATGTGAGAAAGAATATTCTTAAGCAGTCTGAAGAAGAAATTGCTCGTATGGATGAAGAAATGGAAGTGGATCGTCAGAAACAAATACAGCAGCAAATAGAAATGCAGCAATTGGGTCTGGTAGACGAACAAGGACAACCACCTCAATAAATCTTATATATAAGTTTAGGAGATAAAAATGTCAAATAGTAGAGAAATTTTAAACGCACTTATACAAGAAGACATCGTTTCTGCCAAGAAACTTATTAACGAATCGCTTTTTTCCAAATTGGGAAATGCTCTTGAAGACAAATTAGCAGATTATGGTCCTTCTCTTTTTAACGAAGGCAAATCCAAGAAAGGTTCTAAACCAGATTTTCTAGATTTGGATAAAGATGGTAATAAAAAAGAACCAATGAAAAAGGCAGCAAAGGAAGTAAAAGAAGACATAGAAATCACAGATGACATGCTTCTTGAAGAATTCCAAAACGAAATTGTTCAGATTGTTCAAGAGATTCAAGAAGAAACTGGCGAAGAATTAACCGAAGAAGAAATTCAAGAAATTGCCCAAGAATATCTTTCTATTCTAGAAGATACGTCAGAAGACGAATAATAATTTAGGAACCATCATGAAACTAATCACAGAAACAATTGAAGACGTTAAAACCATCGTTGAATCTAATGAAGCTGGTGGTAAGAATTACTTCATCACTGGTGTCATGATGGAAGCTGGTGTTGTCAATCGTAATAAGAGAATGTATAATGAAAGCATTCTTAAAAAAGAATGTCAAAGATATATCAAAGAATATGTCAATAAAAATAGAGCACTTGGCGAATTAAACCATCCATCTGGTCCTACTGTTAATCTTGATCGCGTTTGTCATATGGTTGTAAATCTAAATGAGAGTGGCAATCAGATCATAGGAAAGGCAAAGGTTCTTGATACTCCAATGGGTAAGATTGTAAAATCTCTCATTGACGAAGGAGCACAACTTGGAGTTTCTTCCAGAGGCATGGGATCACTGAAAGCTCAAGGTGGAGTAAATATTGTACAAGAAGACTTTACTCTTGCAGCAATTGATATAGTCGCAGATCCTTCAGCACCAAACGCATTTGTCAATGGCATTCTTGAGGGTAAGGAATGGATATGGGAGAATGGACTTCTAGTTGAAAAGCAAATTGCAACATATGAAAAACAATTAAAAAGAACTCCAAAAAGAAAACTAGAAGAAAATGCTCTAAAGTTATTTAAAGACTTCTTGGGAAGACTATGAATATTCTAAAAGAATCAGTTCAAAATAATTCGGAAGTTGCTTCTCTCATCAGAAGCAATATTCCATTTATTGCTCAGATGATTAGTGAGCAACAATTAGGAACTGGTGGTAGAATTGCCAGATTCGCACAAGAAATTGGTAATAGAGTAGTTCAAGGAGCAGCAAACCTTTCCCAGAAAGCTCTTGAGAGAAAAACTGCTTATCAACAACATGTTAGTGGTAGATGGGAACTTAACAAAACTGCCGAAAAATTAGGAATGGATCCTGGAAAATTGCAAAATGTCAGAGATGATTTTGCTCGTCTCGGAGGTCAGGCCCCAAAACATCCTGGACCTGGTGCTAGCAGTGCGGATGTGGCAAAATTCCAATCAGATTCGGAAACATACAGACTTGGAAAATCTCTTCATGATAGGACTAGATCTGAAAGAGCAAAGGATCCAAATTACGCAAGAAGTGTTTTTACATTAAAGACACAAGATGCTAGAAATCGTGAACAACTAGCAGGAAGAAATCCAAACTGGACCGCTAGTGGTAGTCCAATACGATTACGAAAAATTGGACTTGGTGGATTGTATAAAGCGGCACAAGATACAGAAAAAGATGCAAAAACCACAGCAGATGCTCTTCGCAGAAACAGGCAAGACGATGTCGTAAGACACCGAGCAGCAGGAAGAAACGTTATAAGAGCACGGGGTGGAGATCCAGATTCATTTTTGAATAGACTCAGAATAGGACTACTTAGACCAAGAATTTAAGTGAAATTATAAATAATTCTAAATAGTTTTTAGAACATTAAATGGAGAAAAATAATGCCAGATAATAACCCATATGCAGAATATTCGTCACCAGCACTTTACGACGACGGAACAGGTCGTGGTGCTGTAATCAATCCTCCTCTTGCTGATCCAAATGTTGCTATGGGAAATATGCAAACATTATCACCAGCGCAACTTCTCAAGAAGGCAAAGAAAAATCAACAAGTCCAAGAAGAAGGAGTTGATTACTTAGAGGCACTTTTTGATGGAGAAGATCTCAGCGAAGATTTCAAAGAAAAGGCAAAGACCATCTTTGAAGCAGCAATCAACGAAAGAGTAACTTTCCTTGAGTCTCATATTCTTGAAGCAGCAAAAGAAATAATTGAAGAACAGCAACAAGCAGCAAAGGAAGTAGTTCTAGAATCACAACAGGCAGCAAAGGAAGTAGTTCTTGAATCAACTGCTGGAACTTCAGAAGCACTTATTGAGCAAGTTGATAACTACCTTAATTATGTAATTTCTGAGTGGATGACAGAGAATAAGGTTGCCGTCGAGAGAGGTCTTCGCACTGAAATCGCAGAAAACTTCATTCACGGACTCAAGGATCTATTTGAATCTTCATTCATTGATGTCCCACATGAAAAGTATGATGTTCTTGATGATCTTTATGATGCCAACGAAGAACTTCAAGAGAGTGTAAATGATCTTATTCGTCAGAATGTTGCACTTAAGAATGAAGTAAATGCTCACCTCTGTGCAGAAGCATTCATGCAACAAGCACAAGGTCTTGCTGACACTCAAGTCGAGAAACTTGCTAAACTAGCAGAAGGCATTGAGTTTGAAAGTCCAGAGCAATATTCGGAAAAAGTAGCACTTCTTCGCGAATCATACTTTGGAAATGGCAAGACTCAATCTAGAGGTGCTTCAAGACAGGCAATGCTCACCGAAGATACCGATGGATCGTTTGTCGGAACTTCAGACTCTACGGATCCAATGATGGAATCTGTAGTCAATACTCTTTCGCTTCTTCAGAAGAATAAACCAATGATTCAGAAAGCAGTTCCAGAGCAAAATCAAAAATTGGCATCATTAATTAATCCAAACATTGTCAAGGACAATTTCATCTGAAATATTAAATTTAATAAATAAAAAGGAATACAGGAGAGAAAACACATGTCAGTAGATTTTAACAACACAACCCCATATGATTCACTCGTAGAGAAGTGGTCCCCAGTACTTGAGCACGGCGATCTTCCAAGCATTGGCGATCTTCACAAGAAGCGCGTAACCGCAGTTCTTCTTGAGAACCAAGTCAAGGCAATGAAAGAAGAGAGAGCAGGAAATCTCTTTGAAGATACCATGGGCCCAATCGGTGTCGGTGGCAACTTCATCACTGGTCAAGTCGGTTTAGCAGGTAACTTTGCTGGTTACGATCCAGTTCTTATCTCACTCGTTCGTCGCGCAATGCCAAACGTCGTAGCATACGACATCGCAGGCGTTCAACCAATGAGTGCTCCAACTGGTCTTATCTTTGCAATGCGCGCTCGTTACGGAAACGACAACAATGGTTACACTCAAGGTGACGAAGCACTCTTTGACGAACCATGGGCAAAAGTTTCTGGTGCTTCTGGTGCAACCAGACTTGGTGGCGCAGGCGGAACTCTTTCGTATGCAGACCTTCTTTCTGGTCACACTCTTGGTACATTCACTGGTCTTTATACTGAAGGTGAAACATATCTTGAATCGCGTCCAGACACCTTTACTTCATTCCGCGGTATGCTTACCTCGACTGCTGAAACTCTCGGCAAGAACTCATCGTCAGGTGACTTCCGTGAGATGGCATTCAGCATTGAAAGAGTCGCAGTACAAGCAAGATCACGCGCTCTCAAGGCAGAATACACCACAGAACTTGCACAAGACCTTCGCGCAGTTCACGGTCTTGACGCAGAGGCAGAACTCGCCAACATCCTTTCGGTTGAAATCATGAACGAAATCAACCGCGAAATTCTTCGCGCAATGTATTACGTTGCTAAGACTGGTGCAGTCAACCGCGACCTCGCTGGTTACTCAGCAGCAGGCAATGGTGGTATCTACGACCTTCTCGCAGACTCAGACGGTCGTTGGTCAGCAGAACGTTATCGCGGACTTATGTTCCAAATTGAACGCGAAGCAAACCAAATTGCTAAGGATACTCGTAGAGGAAAGGGTAACTTCATCGTTTGCTCCGCAGACGTTGCAAGTGCTCTCGCAATGGGTGGATTCCTTAACCTCTCGCCAGCACTCAACGTTGACATGCAAGTTGACGACACTGGTAACGTATTCGCAGGTGTTCTCAACAACAAGTTCAAGGTCTACATTGACCCATTTGTTGCCAACAACATCAACTTCATCACCGTTGGTTACAAGGGAACCTCGCCATACGACGCAGGATTCTTCTACTGCCCATACGTTCCTCTACAAATGGTCCGTGCAGTTGGTCAAGACACCTTCCAACCAAAGATTGGTTTCAAGACTCGTTACGGTCTTGTCGCCAATCCATTCGCAGGTGGTCGTGAGTCAACCTTCAGCAACCTCAACACCAGTGATGGTCTTGAGGCATCAACCAACGCATACTACCGTCTCTTCGCAGTCAAGAACCTCCACGGCAATGCCGCTGGCGTAACTTGGTGATAAGTAGACAATAGTCATCAGAGAACCCACGGGGAAACCCGTGGGTTTTTCTTTATAAATACTCTATATGCCAAACAATAGCGAACAAATTATTTCAGGAAATGTGCCAAGTAATATTCTTCGCGATATGCCTGGAGATTTTCTATTTGAGAATGAATTTCAACCAGCAACACACAATGTTCTTACTGGCAATAAGTTTAGATTTGTATTAACAAGATGCCCAACCGTCACATACTTCTGTCAAAGAGCAAACATTCCTTCTCTATCATTTGGTGTGTCTCAAAATTCAAACCCTACTGGTATTGTCTCTCGTAGACCTGGAACTTCATATGTTTACGAGGATCTTCAAATTGGATTTGCCGTAGACGAAGAAATGAAGAACTGGTTGGAAATATACAACTGGATGCAGGATCTCGGTATCGGATATAAGACTTCATATGAAGTTCTCAATGAACCACAAAAGGTCGCCAGTGCGTATATTCTTGTCATGAATAGCAATTACAGACCACAAATGGCAATTAAATTTAGAAATGTATTTCCCACATTTTTGAGTGGAATTGATTTTGACTCTTCGGCAGTAGATTCTGAAACAGTGATTGCCACTTCTACATTTGCATATACTCACTATGAAGTAGAAGTATTTGAAAACACCCCCTGATTTGGTATACTCTTTATTATGAATATTCAACAAATTAAAGCACAAGCAGAACTTGATACCGCAATTGACATCAATCATTTAGACGACGAATCTTCAAAGATTCCTCAACTTCACAACAAATATCTCTGTATGTTGATGGATGAGAAGTTGATTCTTGAAAGATACGAATCAGAACTCAAAGTTCTTCGTCGCGACAAGTGGTTGTACTATTCTGGCAAAATGTCAGAAGAAGAATTAAGAGAAAAGGGATGGGAACCCTTTGATCTGGCAATTCTCAAGAACGAACTTGATCGCTTTATTGAAAGTGACTCAAGTGTCATCAATCTTTCAAATAAAGTATTTCTTCAGAAGGAGAAGGTGAACTATATTGAATCAGTTGCCAAGATCATTTCCAATAAGATTTGGAATATAAGATCTTCAATTGAATGGATCAAGTTCACTCAAGGACTATGATTCGTATAAAGACCATAGATTCCGTCTACATTGAGATTGATTGTGAAAAAGGAATCGCAAAAGAATTAAGTTCCTTCTTCACATTTCGTGTTCCGAACTCTCAATATAATCCTGCGTTTCGCAAGAAGCGATGGGATGGAAAGATTCGTCTTTTTAATATTCTGACGAATAAGATATATGCTGGTCTTTTACCATATGTTCTGTCATTTGCCAAGGACCGTGGGTATAAGGTAGAGTACGAAGACGGTCTACACCCCTCAGAAGACCCCGTAGAATTCCCTACAGTCCATTCTAACGGTCAGGTCATTCAACCGCACGACTACCAGATAGACGCGGTAAAGCACGCCATATCAAAGCGTAGAACTCTCCTGATCTCTCCAACGGGAAGTGGTAAGAGTTTGATCATCTATTTTTGCATTTTAGAACTCATGAAGAGAACCGACAAAAAGATTTTGGTGGTTGTACCAACGACAGGTCTGGTTACTCAGATGTGTTCGGACTTTATAGACTACGCAAATGACAAGAAGTTTGCTAAGAACATTCACTTGATCTATGGTGGTCAGGAAAAGCAGACAAATGCTCGTATCATTATTTCCACATGGCAAAGTCTTCACACTCTTCCCGAATCTTTTTTTGAACAGTTTGATGCGATCATTGGAGACGAATCCCATTTATTCAAAGCAAAGTCATTGACAAAAATCATGACAAGATTGAAGCAATGTGAATATCGTATCGGAACCACGGGAACTCTTGACGGAACTCAGGTTCATCAGTTGGTTCTCGAAGGACTATTTGGAACACTCTATCGGGTCACACACACCAAAGAACTAATTGACCGTGAAGTATTGGCACAACTAAATATTAATTGTCTGATACTCAAATATCCTGAATCTGATGTCTCGCAGATCAAGAGAGCAAAGTATCAAGAAGAAATAGAATGGTTGGTTCTTAATGATAAGAGGAACAATTTTATATGTAATCTTGCTAACCATATTCCTGGCAACGTCCTTGTCTTGTTTAATTTTGTGGAAAAGCACGGAGTCCCACTTTTCCAACAATTGTCAAAAGACAAAAAGAAAGAAGTATTCTTTATTTCTGGTAAGACGGATGTGGAAGATCGTGAACAGATACGCAAGATCGTGGACAAGCATGATAACAGTGTACTTGTCGCATCTTATGGAACGTGTAGTACAGGCATCAATATCAAGAACATTCATGCGATTATATTTGCCTCACCTTCAAAGTCTGTCGTGCGTGTTCTTCAATCAATAGGTCGAGGACTTCGTAAGTCAGATACCAAGGACAAAGTAACTCTTTTTGATATAGGAGATGATCTTAGTTGGAAGTCTTATCGTAATCATGCTCTTCGTCATCTGGATGAGAGAACTACCATATATACTAATGAGCAGTTCACATTCAAGAAGACTAAAATCAATCTAGGAGATTCGCTGAATGAACATCAAGATTCTTAAACTTCGTAGTGGTGAAGAAATTGCATGTCAAGTTCTGGAAGAAGGCAACGAGAATATCAAGATTTTTCAACCAATGCTGTTCAAAACTTCTTCTACATATGATCCAATGGGACGCATGGTTGATGTAACAAGTCTACACGATTGGTTGATGAATACAGATAATAAAGAAGCAGTACTTCCATCAAATCACGTTGCACTCATGAGTGAACCAAATAAATCAACAGTTGAACTTTATAAAATTGAAAGCAATCGTGAGTTTTCAGAGAACTCAAGAAGCGTATCAATCAAAGAGACTGAAGACATCAGCATGAAAGCACCAAGTGCAGAAGATTTTGGTACATTTATTGACGAACTTATTCAAGACATCAATAAAGCATCTGCCGAAATGGAAGAACTAGAACAAATGTCAGAAGAAGATTATCCAAAACCAAAGAGAAAGAAGAGAAGAAACAAAAAATCTAAGTCCTCTTATCTTCCACCTGACATGGTAGACGAATCAGAATTGGATCGTCATATGATTATGATGCAACTCTATATTCCTGCTGAAGCAATCATGAATATGATTACATCGGGAATGTTAGATCCCCAGACTCTTTTAGATATGGTTGATGAAGTGAAAAAGCGAAACCGCTTTACTGGAGACGAAAAGAAGCGTGAAGACTTCGGTACTAAGTATACTGATTGGAATCCAGATCCTAACTCAGATGACTATAAGTAATAGAGTACTTGATAGCTCTAGATCTTCTTCATTCCCACACAAAGATTATACAGATACTTCCAAGAACCTGTCAAGCCCTAATTACATTTTCACTTGAAAAATGTCAAGATCTCTTGACATTCGTGAACAAAGTGATATGATGTGTCCTATGAATGAAAACGACGAAAAAGAAATTGAAGACGAAGTCAAGACTTTAAGACATTACATTGATAATGAAAAGTTTTGCAAGTCAATGACCGAATGGAAAAAGAAGGTCAATAAGGCAGAAGCAGTCGGTGAAAAACGACCACCAGTGACAAATTACATTGCTGAGAGTTTTTTAAAGATTGCCGAACATCTTTCACATCGTCCCAACTTTATCAACTATCCCTTTAGGGAGGATATGATTGGAGACGGTGTAGAAAATTGTCTTCTTTATGCTCATAATTTTGATCCTGCAAAATCAAGTAATCCGTTTTCGTATTTTACGCAGATCATATATTATGCCTTTCTGCGACGAATTGAAAAAGAAAAGAAACAGGCATTTATAAAATATAAGTGTCTACAGATGGCAGATATGGATGGCAAATTTACAAACTGGTTGAAGAAAAATACAGATGGTAGTTACTCTGAATTTATTCAGAAAACATTTTCTCTAACAGAAAGCGATCTTGAGAAGATGGAACCAAAGGAAAAGAAGAAAAGAAAACGAAGAAGGAAGAAAAAGTGAAAATAGCATTTTTATGTGATACCCATTTCGGGGTTCGTAATGATTCACCGTTTTTCCTGGAAAACGCAATTGAATTCTTTGAGCAACAATTCTTTCCATACTTAGAAGAGAATAAAATCACCGAAGTTGTACACTTGGGTGATTTTTTTGATCGTAGAAAGTATGTAAACTTCAATACTCTTTCACAAGTAAGAAAAAGAATACTCAACGTGTTCAAGGAAAAGAAGATCAATCTTCACATAACTATCGGAAATCATGATACTTATTATCGCAATTCAAATGATTTAAATTCATTGAATGAATTGATTTCCGATAGTTATCCTACAATCAGCATATACGAGAAACCGACTTCTTTGAAGTTTGGTGATTTTTGTTTTGGAATCATACCTTGGGTAGTCAAGGAAAACGAGCAGGAGGTTGTAGACTATCTTCGCTCATGTCCATGCAGAATGATCGGTGGGCATTTTGAGATTGTAGGATTTCAGGTAATTCCTGGTGTCAAGCATCATGGTGGATTTAATGTTTCCGAATTCAAGAGATTTGATCGTGTTCTTTCTGGACATTTTCACATCAGACAGAGTGAAGGAAATATTCATTACCTTGGGACACAGTATCAGTTGAATTTTTCAGACGTGAATGTTAAGAAAGGATTTCACATATATGACACTGAAATGGACGAAATGCTCTATGTTGAAAACGCAAACAATATGTTTTATGCTTTCGTTTACGACGACTCTACCAAAGAAGATCTCAAGAATATGGGAGAATTTGTCTCTGAAACAAAACTAAAGAACTGCTTTATTCGTCTAATCGTAAGAAAGAAAACAAAGCAAAAGATTTTTGACAAGTTTATTGATGCTCTTTGGGAAAAAGGAATTCAAAGTCTGGCAGTAATTGAAGAACAACTTGAGAAGTCCGAAGGTGTTGACTTTGAAGAAACAGAAGATACAATGAGTATTATTTCTCGCGAAATAGACGGAATTGAAAGAGATATTGATAAAGTAAAACTCAAGACAATCATTCGTGATTTGTATATGGAAAGTCTTAAAATATGATTTACTTTGAAAAAGTTAGATTTAAAAACTTTGGTTCGTTTGGAAAGAACATGACAGAGATCGTGTTGGATAAGAACAACACTACTCTGATTCATGGAAACAATGGATCTGGTAAGTCTTTTGCTTTTCTTGATTCAATCACATATGCTCTATTTGGCAAACCTTTTCGTAAGATCAACATTCCCCAGTTAGTCAATTCAATCAACGAAAAGGGTTGCCTTGTAGAGATTGAGTTTCGTCGCGGATCTGACAAATTCTTGGTTCGCAGAGGACAGGGACCAAGAATTTTTGAGATTTATAGAAATGGTGACTTGGTCAACCAAGATGCAAAGAGTCTTGATTATCAGCAAGTTCTAGAAGATCAAATATTGAAGATGAACTACAAGACATTCACGCAAGTCGTGATACTTGGAAGTTCGTCCTTTGTTCCATTCATGCAACTGAGTGCTGCTGACCGCAGATCAGTGATTGAAAATATTCTTGATATTAATATTTTTAGTACGATGAATGTTGTTCTTAAGGGAAAGATTCTTTCTTTCAAGGAAACATACAAAGATATTAATACAAAACTTGAAATTGAAAAGTCAAAGATCGGAGTTCAAAAGAGTTATATTGAAAATCTTGAAAGAAAGAACAATGAAGACAATTCCGAGAAGGAAGCAAGAATTCAAGAACTTGAAGAAAAGATAAAAAGCATTGAACACGAACTCGTAGTAAAGGGAGCATCTATTGATGAGAATAATTTTGAGTCTGCTGTAAATCATATTCTTGAAAAGAAAAACAAGATTAAAGAATACAACAGAAAGAAAGCAGAACTTGAAGTCAAAAAAGAACAAAAGGAAAAAGACATCAAGTTCTTTCGAGAGAATCAAGTTTGTCCTACATGCTCACAGTCAATTTCAGAGGAGATGAAAAAGAACAAGATCATCTCTACAAACATTGAGATATCCGATATGAACTCTGGAATCGATTTCGCAAATGAGCACATCGAAGAGGTAGAGAATATCATTCGGGATATTGAAACCAACCTTGAACATCTGAGGAAGAATATTCAAGAGGCAAATGTCAAGCGAAACGAAGCAGAAGCATATCAAAGAGAGATTGAAAGAATAAGAAAAACAATCAATACTTCTTCTCTGGTTGGTGACATTTCTTCCGAAAAAGATAAACTCTCACACCTTGAAGGTGGACTTGAGAAGTTGGAAGACGAGAGATCTGAAATTTCAAGTGAAATCATGTATCATGAGTTGGCATCGGAACTCTTGAAGGATGGTGGAGTTAAGACCAAGATTATCAAGTATTATCTTCCACATATGAATAAGCACATCAACAAGTTCCTTTCTGCTATGGATTTCTTTGTTCAATTCAATCTAGATGAAGAATTCAATGAGCAGATCAAGTCAAGATATCGCGATGAATTCAGTTATATGAACTTCAGCGAAGGCGAAAAGATGCGTATAGATCTGGCACTAGTACTCGCATGGAGAGAGATTGCCAGACTTAAGAACAGTATTAGTTGTAATCTTCTAATATTAGATGAGGTTTTTGATTCGTCTCTTGATGGTGTTGGTATGGATGAACTGATGAAACTTCTTAAGATGGTCAGTAATAATGCCAATGTGTATGTCATCAGTCACAAGTCTGATCAATTAGTTGATAAATTTTCAAATGTTGTGTATTTTGAGAAGAAGAATAATTTCAGTAAGATGATAAATAACTGATATGAATGCTTCTGATAAAGTAAATTTTCGTGGCAAGTATCGTCAGTATGATGTTGACGGAAATCCATTTCTTTATAGAATAGGGGATACCGTAGAGTATAATGGCGAAAAATATGTTGCCATAAAACCTACCCAGAATAAAATTCCAGGAACAATTGAGGGTAATAATTACTGGCGCTCTTTAGGTGGCGACAGTGCGTATTATATTCAAGAGCGTACCCCTGTAAATACAGATATTGGAGATCGTTGGTATAAACCCACAGACGGTGCAGAATATACTTTTGTAAAAGAAGGGAATAATAGTTTTTGGGTTGAACTGTAACTTTTAGTATGGTACAATGGAGCAAACATGAGAAACGATGACAAGCATAAGTACGAGAAACCAAAACCACAAAAGAATTTAAAGTCAGTCTCCAAGAAGGAGAAAAATTCAGAAAGAGTAAAGTCCAAGCACCAACTTAAGGAATATTGGCAAAGTGGTTTTGAGAATGACGATTTTGAAGATGAATTCATGAGGTGAATATTATGAGTCAAGTGACCTTTTCAAAGAATACCCTAGCAATCCTAAAAAACTTTTCAAACCTAAATTCAAATCTTTTGGTCAATCCTGGTAATGTAATTAAGACCATTACGCCTTCAAAGGCAGGAATGGCAGTCGCAACCGTGGATGAAACATTTGATGTTGAATTTGGCATCTGGGATCTTAACAAGTTTCTTGGTGTAGTCAGTCTTTTCAATAATCCGACTTTTGATTTCGGTGAGAAGAGTGTCCGCATTAAGAACGGTGGAGATTCTGTAGTCAACTACTTTTACTCAGAACCAAAGTTGCTGTCGTTCCCAACCAAGGATGTCATCATGCCAGAGATTTCGGTGAGTATTACTCTTACCGAAAAGCAGTTCTCTGAACTCCAGAAGGCAGCATCTGTCATGCAACTTCCAGACCTTTCGTTTGTTCGCGAACGAAATGGCAAGATCTTTGCCAAGGTTTCTGATCTGTCAGATCCAACTACGAATAGTTACAAGGTCGTTGTTGGTGATGCGGAAGAAGCACCCCCGTTTGAATTCAACTTCAAGATGGACAACATCAAGATCCTTCCTGGAGATTACACAGTCAACTTTGCAAAGAACATCGTCGGTGAGTTTGTTCATAAGTCAATCTCACTGAAGTACTGGTTTGCCATGGAAGCAAACACTTCAACCTATGGGGGTTAAATGAAACCTGAAAATTTTCTGTGGGTAGAGAAGTATCGTCCCCAGACCATAGAAGAGTGTGTTCTCCCCGTGTCGCTGAAGTCAACCTTCAGCGACATGGTTGCTAAGGGAGAACCACAAAACCTTCTATTCTCTGGATCTGCGGGAGTGGGCAAGACTACCGTTGCCAAGGCACTCTGTAATGAGATGGGTTGTGATTGGATTATCATCAACTGCTCAGAGGAAGGAAACATTGACACACTGCGAACCAAGATTCGTCAGTTTGCCAGTACTGTATCTCTGACGGGTGATGTGAAGAAGGTAGTCATCCTAGACGAGTTTGACTACTCAAATGCCAACAGCATTCAACCCGCCCTTCGTGGTGCGATTGAGGAGTTCTCAAACAACTGTAGATTTGTTCTAACATGCAATTACAAGTCTCGTATCATTGAACCGATTCATTCGCGATGCACTTGTATTGACTTCTCGCTTCCAAATTCTGAGAAACCGAAGATTGCTGCTCAGATGATGGAGCGATGTTCCTATATTCTGGGTAAGGAAGGTATCACATTTGACAAGAAGGTGCTTGGTCAATTGATCATGAAGCACTTTCCCGACATGCGTCGTATTCTGAATGAACTTCAGAGGTATTCGGTGTCGGGTAAGATTGACATTGGTATCCTTTCATCCGTTCAGGATGCTGAGATCAACAGTCTGATGAAGGCATTGTCCAGTAAGGATTTTGCTTCAGTTCGTCGGTGGGCAGCAATCAATGCAGAGACATCTCCACAGGAGATCTACCGTAAAATCTACGATGCCCTTACAGACCATCTGGAGAAGCAGAGCATTCCAGAGGCAATCCTAATCCTCGCTGACTACCAGTACAAGTCGGCGTTCGTTGCTGACCAGGAGATCAATCTGGTGGCATGTCTGGTGCAACTAATGATGTCTTGTGCATTCTCATGAACCTTTCGGATATACTTAATTCCATCAATCAGACCAAGGAAGATCTTCTCAAAGACCCCCGTCTAGAGAAGGATTATGTTCCTTTTGTAGTTAATAAGTGCTTTTCTTACTTTCCAGACACAATCTTTTATGCCAACCGTATGAATGAGGTGTCGTTTCTGGACAAGAAGATGCAGTATGATTACCTGCGGGAATCCATCTCCAAGCGAAAGAGATTCTCCAAGTGGATTAAATCTGAAGAGAATGCCGACATAGAGGTTATCAAGGAGGTCTATGGGTATTCAGACACACGCGCAAGAGAGGTATTGGATTTGGTTCCTATGGAAACCCTGCGCCAGATGACCCAAAGAGGGGGTCAAAAACGTTAAAAATATAAATATCTTTCGTAATAATGGAGATATTATGGAAGATATTTTTGAAGGTGTAGGTGTAGAAGTCCGCCTAAACAAAGAAGAAGACTTCTTGAAAGTCAAAGAAACGTTAACCCGAATTGGGGTATCATCAAAGACTGAAAATAAACTGTATCAATCGTGTCATATTCTTCACAAGAGAGGTCGTTATGCTATCGTACATTTTAAGGAAATGTTTATTCTTGATGGGTTGGATTCGGATATGTCTGACGACGACATCGGCAGAAGAAACACCATCGTCAAACTTCTCATCGAATGGGGACTCGTTGAAGCAGTAGATTCGCAGTCATATGCTTCTCCTCAATTGTCGCTTGCCAGACTAAAAATCATTCCTCACAAAGACAAAAAGAATTGGCAATTGATTCCAAAGTACCACATTGGAAAGTGATACATAGTAATGGAGATTCTATACTATGTTACCAAAATTCCAAGCGATTGGTGCTCCCTTTGATATACAGCACTCCTCTTGCTCTGATTTAAAACCAAAAACATTTGAATGGACGACAGATGATTGTCCAGTAAAGGTTTTCATTGATCGTGGTATACTTTCGGGTATACCTTATGATAAGAAACCTGGAGAAAAGAAAATAGCATGGGTATGCGAATCCCGTGCTATTTTTCATGTCATGTCATGTCCACGGGATGTGTGGGAAAGTCAATTCAACAATATTTGCGACTCATACGATCTGCTCTTTACATCTGAGAAATCGTGGGTGGGCAAGCACCCAAATGTAAGATATTGCCCAGCAGGATCAAATCTTCCATGGACGAAGAATCAGCAGATCTTCTTCAAGACAAGATCTCTTTCAATGGTCGCATCGCCCAAGACCTTTGTCTTTGGTCACAATCTAAGGCATAACGTTGCTCGTATCTACAGAGACTCCTTAGACCTCTTCGGTGGTGCTCATGGGTCTAATCGTATTGGCAAGACCACATGGGATAAGGAAGAGGCACTGAACGACTATCGTTTTCAGATTGTAGTCGAGAACGATAAGTACGAAACATACTATACTGAAAAACTTACAGACTGCTTTGCCACTGGAACTATCCCGATTTACTGGGGAGCACCAGACATCGGTGATGTGTTTAACAAGGATGGAATTATAGAATTAACTCCATCATTTAATCCAAAAGACTTGACAATAGATCTTTATCAATCTAAAATGGATGCTGTTCGTGATAACTTTGAAAGGGTTCAAAGGTTAGAGAACGCAGACGACACATTATACAGGTTAATTTATGAAGACTGAAATCGTTTCCTTTTATTGCGACATAGACAATCGCACTTACTATAGCGATCATGCAGCACGGTTGCGTATTAATTGCAATGAGAATAATATACCCCACGACATCAAGAAGATGAAATCGCGTGGTGAGTATCGTTTAAATTGTCTGGCAAAACCAAAGTTTCTTCTCAAGACATTGGAGCATAAGAAGAAACCATTCGTCTGGTTGGACGTAGATTCACTCATTCATGCCGAGTTGAAGGTATTTGATGATTTGCAAGATAAATGTGACATGGCATTTGCCTATGATGGAATGCCACCACATGTGAAACCCACCACACCGAAGGCATCGCCAATCTATATCAACTACACACCAATTGCCATTGAATTCTTGAAAACATGGGTTGATGCTTGCGAAGGTCATGAAAATTCCGAAAAAGGAATTAAAGTATTTGATCATGAAATTTTGATGCACTATGTAATGCCAAAGTATCTTGGAAAGATGCGTATTGGTATGCTTGGTCAGAACTATGCCATATGGCCTGGCAATTTACCACCAGATGGAACCGTGGCAATGATAACAATTGGTGTTGCTGATGGAGAGTCAAAGGAAAAGAGTCTTCGCGAAATGGGTCTGACTGAAGAACTTGTTAATTATAATTTAGTGGGAAATAAGAAATGAAAGCAACTGTATATAATGCTGATTATTTTGGATTTGATCCAATGGAATTTGAGTTTCCATGTGAAATTCATTTCACCAGATTTGGGAACACTGCAACCTGCATTGATCACAAATATGTTACTAATTATTTACATAGACCTATTGTTGATAAGATTATTGAATTTGAAAATAAAAATTCTTTTAAAGTTTTTGTGTGTAATACAGAACCTAGTTCATCATATAATAGAGAATCTAATAAAAATATTATTTTTAATGGATATCAATATGATTTAATAATTTGCACCGAAGAAGAGGTATTATTAAATTTACCAAATGCTAAATTTTTACCATACGGTGGAACGTGGTTGAATAAAAATAAATCCAGACATAATGACAGTCTTGGAGTATTTGATGAATCGATATTAAGTGATATCACAAAACAGTATAATATATCATTTCTTACAACTTCTCATTTGGGCAAAACTGGTTATAATTTGAGATGTATGATTTGGAATAAAAAAGAATTAATAGAAAACAATACAGTTTTTTACAGCAGCACGCGATACCCCACAAATGATGGGAAATTTTCAAATACATTGCACGATGGATTGCTTCCAAATGATGATAAAATTCATTTATACAATTCAATGTTTAGCATTGCAATTGAAAGTAGTTCTGAAGTTAATTATTTTACAGAAAAATTAATAGATTGTTTATTAACAAAAACAGTTCCAATTTACTGGGGATGTCCTAATATTGGTGATTTTTTTGATATTAGAGGAATCATACAATTCGAATCATATGAAGATTTTTTAGAAAAAGTTAATTCTATAAATGAAAAAACATATGATAAAATGAAAAAATATATTGATAAAAATTATGAAAAAGCAAAAGAATATGGAAGAGATCTTTTCAGACGCATAGAAGAAGTAATAACTACTGAAAGAAATTATAAAATGAATAAAGAAGATATATTATTAACCATAGGAATATTGACACTCCCACAGAGAAAAGAAAAATTAAATAATCTTTTAAACATATTACAAAAAACTTGTCCTGTAACGTTTTCACACAGAATAGAAATTGTCATTTCCGAAGATAACAAAGAAAAATCTGTAGGCACAAAACGAAATGAAATATTAGATAAAGCAAAAGGAAAATATGTTTGCTTTATAGACGATGATGATATTGTTTCAAAATGGTATTTAAGTGAAATACTCAATGTTCTTGATACTGATTTATATGATGGTGTTGGATTTTGGGGAATATATTATGTTTCTGGAAACCCCGTTATGGAGTTTAATCATTCAAATGCCAACGGTGGGCATTTTAAGAAAGATGGAAAACAACACAGACCACTCAATCATCTAAATCCAGTAAGGACTGAATTTGCTAGGCAAATTAAATTCCCAGAGAAAAACTTTGCAGAAGATGCAGATTACTGTGATAGATTATTAGAGTCTAAACTTATTAAATCCGAATACAATTTTAATATAGACAAAGTAATGTATCATTACCTATTCGACCCCAATACAACTGAGACTCAAAAATGAAAACAATAATTTACAACGAATCCAACGCATACGATATTATATCAAGAGATATCGAATCAAATTTTAATTTATATATCAACAAATCAAAAGATGATATTAACGTGATAGCAATTGTAGGTGGATATCATTGTTGGGAAGCAGAAATTTATTTGCAATTGTATAAAAATGCTAAAATTTATATTTTTGAACCAGTTTCTGAATTTTTTGACATTATAAAACAAAAATATGGATCGAATCCAAGATGCGAACTGCACAACATTGCCATATCCAATATCGTAGGCGATATTTATTTTTACAGAACATCTTCACCTGGATCTGATTCGATTTATCCAGTTATAGAAAATAATAATAGTGGTTATTCTTTCAAGTCTGTATTTAAAATTAAAGTAAAATCTGATAAACTAGAAAATATAATAAAAGAAAATATAGATCTTCTAAGTATAGATGTTCAAGGAGCAGAACTTGAAGTGCTGAAAGGAACAAATTTAGATAACGTTTCTTCTATATTTGCGGAAGTTCAATTGTCTGAAAATAAAATCAATCAAATATATGATGGGCAATGTTTTATGGATGATTTGAAAAACTATTTAGATGATAAATTTTCTTTACATTCTATAGGACTTGATAATGAAATAAAGAATGGAACTGGAAACGCATTTTGGATTAAAAAATAATAAAATGATTGTTTATATTCGACAACCCGCAGGAATTGGTGATATTCTTTTTTTACAAAAAGCAGTAAATAAATTTGTTGAAAAAGATTATCAAGTGATCTGGCCAGTCATTGAGCATTATCAATATCTTAAAGATTATAATTCATCAGATAATATTAATTATGTTTCTATGAATGATTTGTCATGTGAGATACAAGAATTGTACAAATCAGATAATTTAATATCTAATAAAGATTATATGTATATTCCATTTGATGTTGCAAAAATTCCTGGGCGTCATTTTGATTTTATGGAGGCAAAATATAAATTAGTAAATTCTGATTTTAACAATTGGCAAAATTATATTAATTTTAAGAGATTTGCAGATAGAGAAAAAGCATGTAAAGAAAAACTTGGTTTAAATGATAATGAAAAATTTGTATTTGTTAATTCATTATTTGCATCTCCCCCCAAGATATATCAAAGAAATATTACTGTAGAAACGAATTGGAGAATCATTGAACAAACGGAAGAGCATTTACACCAGTTTAATTTTTTTGACTTAAGTTGGATTTTGGAAAATGCAGAGGAAATTCATACAGTGGAAACATCTCTGTGTTATTTGATTGAATGTTTAAATACAACTAATAAATTATTTGTATATGGGAGAGTCATTGATGGTTCACCGCAATATTCAAACTTTAATTACATCAATAAAATTTATAAAAAAGATTGGAAATATATTTCATGATTATAGAAGCATCTGTTGGAGAAGTAATTGATAAATATACTATACTTGTTATTAAATCTGAAAGGATAAAAGATGATAATAAGTTAGCAAATATAATAAAAGAAAAGAATACATTATTTTTTTCTTTAAATGAGAATGATTATTTAAATATATTTGAATCTGAAATAAAAAAATTAAAAGAAATAAATGAAAAATTGTGGGACATTGAGGATAAAATAAGAATAAAGGAATCTAAAATGGAATTTGATTATGAATTCATTGAACTTGCTCGTTCTGTTTATATATCCAACGATATTAGATTCAGTATTAAGAACAAAATTAATAAATTAAGCAATTCGACTATAAGGGAAGAAAAATCATATGCTTGATATTGTAATACAAGGTGGTATGTGGAATACCACAACATCAACAGCAAAATATTATTCGACGTTGCCATTTGTCAATAAGGTAATAATTTCAACATGGGATACAGATGATGTCGAATCAATTGATAATTCAAAAATATTTATTATTAAATCAAAAAAACCAGATTCTAGTGATTTGGGAAATATGAATTTACAGATTGTATCCTCTTTTGAAGGAATAAAAGCAACAACCAGTGAAATGGTTGTTAAAGTTCGCTCAGATCAAACAATTAATATTAATAGCATGAATATGCTTTTTAATTTTGTTAATAAAAATATCAATGACACTGAGTTGGTATATTCTGATGGAATTAAAAGAAAAGGTAATATTTTTGTAATAGGGATGAATAATCGACATCCTTTTCATCCACAAGACCATCTTTTCTGGGGATATAGGGATGATATTTATCGACTTTTTGACATTCCATTGAAACCAGAAAAAATGAAAATAGAATCAAATGATTTTAAACAATACATGAGGCCTAATATTTATCTTGGAGCAATGTATTTTAGGCAAATATATGAAGAAGTCGATTTATATCTGCAAAATTTTAAAGAATATTTGGTAGATAACTCAATTAAACCTGATGCAAGAATTTTTTCAGAAAAAGTAAGAGACAAAGTGTTTAAAGTAATTCCCAAGATCGATTTGGTCTGGACAAAATATAATTGGAATTCGTATCCATATAATTGGTATCCGAGTGAAGGTGAATATTATTATGAAGATTTATATGGACCATATGAAGATTAAATGTGTATTATTTGATCTTGATGGTGTTCTTGTGGATGCATGTGATTGGCACTACGAGGCATTGAATGCTGCTCTAGTCGGTGCAGGCTACCCTGTCATCGACAGAGAGTCGCACCTATCCACCTACAACGGTTTGCCCACGCGAGTCAAGTTGCAGATGCTTGGAGTCCCTGATGATGTTGCCACTTCCATAAATGCAAGCAAGCAGAAGCATACTCTTGACATCATACAATCATCTGCTAACATCATGCATGAGAAGATTGAACTTCATGAGTACCTGAAATCCAAGGGCATCAAGATAGCATGCGTGACGAACTCAATTGAAGAGACTGCAAGAGAGATGCTCACGGCAACGGGACAGATGCCGTACATCGACTTGCTCGTCAGCAATGAGATGGTCGCGAGGAACAAGCCCTATCCCGACTGCTACAACCATGCTATAACTACTCTTGGAGTCGAGCCAACTGCATGTGTCTGTGTGGAGGATTCACCCAAGGGAATAGAGGCGGCAGTAGGCAGTATTGCAGGACACATATGGGTTGTGACGGATACAACCAAGGTTACACTAAAGAACTACATCAACTTTGTGGAGAGTGAACGATGCAGATTTTGATTCCGATGGCGGGAGAGGGTAGCAGGTTTGCGAAGGAAGGGTATACCTTCCCAAAGCCTCTGATTGATGTCGAAGGCAAGCCCATGATTCAGCGGGTTGTTGAGAACCTCGACTTCGATGCGACATACATCTTTCTTGTTCGCAAGGAGCATATCGACAAATATGCAGGTCTGGAATCCACACTAGACCGCATCACGAATGGCAAGTACAAGATTGTGGAGGTCGATGGTCTTACTGAAGGTGCTGCATGCACGGCACTACTTGCGAAGTATCATATCAACAATGATGACGATCTTCTGATTGCCAACTCAGATCAGATCATAGAATATAGCCCAGAGAACTTCCAATACATCAAGAACTTCTCCAGCGTAGATGCCTTGGTGTTCTGCTTCCATGCGGTGCATCCTAAGTGGTCATTCGTCAAGACCAACTCGCGAGGTGTCATCACGAAGGTTGCGGAAAAGAATCCAATCTCCGATATCGCCACCTGTGGAATCTATTGGTATCGCAAAGGATCGGATTTCGTCAAGGCTGCGGAGCAGATGATCGATAAGAACATCCGCGTGAACAACGAGTTCTACATTGCCCCTGTCTACAATGAGTTGATCGGTTGGGGTGGAACTCTGATTCCGTTCTTCGTAGACAAGATGCACGGAATCGGCACACCCGAGGATCTGAATGCCTACATGAATAGGAAGGGAAGATGAAGATCATCTCGCATCGCGGAAACCTAGATGGCAGAATGCCTGATTGCGAAAACAATCCTCTCTATATCGAGGAGGCAATCGCAAGGGGATTTGATGTCGAGGTGGATGTGTGGTTTGTTGATGGAGAGTTCTTCCTTGGTCACGATGCACCAACCTATCTTGTAGATCGTAGTTGGATAACAAGTCGAACTTCCCTTTGGTGTCATGTGAAAAATACAGAAGCAATGGAAAAACTTCTATTGTGGGGAGATGTAAACTGCTTCTGGCATCAGACTGACAAGATGACCTTGACTAGCAATGGTACTCCTTGGATGTATCCTGGAAACTATAGCAGTTTGGGTGTGACTGTTGAGTTGGGAAAGCCTAGTAAGATTCCCAATGTATGGGGTGTCTGTACCGATCATCCTTTATTATGGAGGAATAGTTTATGAAAATTGCTATATGTTTATCTGGTATAGATAGGTGCTTTGACGAAACTTCATCATTTTTAGTAGAAAATGTCATAAAACCACTAAATGCGGATGTGTTTATCCACACATGGAAATCAGATTCATTAACTGATAGATTTATTGAAAATAAAAATAATGAAAAATTATATTCTAGGTTAGCAAAAAAATATGAAATAGAAAATTTCAATTCTGATTGGAATTTTTTGAAATGCACAAAAAAAGCAAACATTGTCCCAATGTATTATAGTATATACAAGAGTTTTTCTCTTGTCCCTGACGATTATGATATAATTATTAGAAGTAGATTTGATTCTCTTTATATAAATAAATTTGTTTTACCAAAAATAATACCTAATAATGTGCATATTAGATTAAATGGATGGAACAAAAACACATATGCGCCTAGAAATAATTTTATTTTAGAAGGTTATAATTTACCTTTTGTTGCTGATAATTTTGCTATTGGTGACTATAATTCAATGAAAGAATATTCATCAGTATATCTCGGTCTAAATAGTTACATACGAACTATGATTCCAGAGTGTTGTTTGGCAGAACAATTACATTATAAGAATATATCATATCAATGGTTTGATGAGTTAAAATATATGTCATTGATATCGATACACAATAATGTTTTGACATTTGAAAGTGATTATGAGGAAAAGCAACATATTTTTATCAACAGAGGATTATAATGAAATTTAATGAAAAACATGGTATTTCTATACCGAGGCATAGTTTTGATGTTTCTATAGATTGTGAGTCTATGCGGCAAGTAAATACTAGAATTTTGGGGGGTGGAGCTTCTCAAAATTTTGCTGCATTTAAATTGCTAGAAAATTACATTGCACATGAAAAACCAGAATATGTGGTGGAAATAGGATCTCAGAAGGGTGGATTGTCTATATACCTTGGCACGATTGCATGCGTGACTGAGCAATTTATATTTCATACATTTGATATTACTAAATCAGATTGGAATAATAGAGAACATGAAGGTGCTGGGCATTGGTTTGAAAAAATGGAATCAATCTGTCCATTTTGTAAATCATTTGAGTCTGATATATTCTCAGAATTTTCTTATAATGTCATTTCTGAGAATATTAAAAAATATAAAACTTTAATTATATGTGATGGGGGAAATAAAGCTAAAGAAGTTTATATGTATTCTTCTTTACTTAAGAGTGGTGATATGATGATGGCGCATGATTTTGGTCATGAAATTTTTGATCATGATATTGATTACAATGTTTTACAACCACACGAACCTTTCAATCAAAGGTTTATAGAGAACAAAACATTGTTTAAAGTATTTACTAAAAAATAAAGGATATTTAATATGAAAAAGATACTTGTACTTGGTGGTGGTGGATTTATTGGTTCTCATCTTGTAAAGCGATTCAAGAGAGAAGGTCATTGGGTAAGAGTAGTTGATCTCAAATACCCAGATTTTTCAAAGTCTCCAGCAGATGATTTTATTATTGGAGATTTAAGATCACAGCAAGTTTGTGATAAAGCTTTCAATATTCAATTTGACGAAGTATATCAATTAGCAGCAGATATGGGTGGTGCTGGGTATATCTTTACTGGAGAGCACGATGCTGACATCATGCACAATTCTGCACTCATTAATTTGAATGTTGTGGAACGATGTCACAAAACTAAAGTAGGAAAAGTTTTCTACTCATCTTCGGCATGTATGTATCCAGCATACAACCAAGAAGATCCAGAAAATCCAAAGTGTTCGGAAGACTCCGCTTATCCAGCAGCACCAGACAGTGAATATGGGTGGGAGAAACTTTTCAGTGAAAGACTTTACCTCGCATATGCGCGCAATCATGGGTTAAATGTTCGTGTTGCTCGTTATCATAATATCTTTGGTCCAGAAGGCACATGGCAGGGTGGTAAGGAGAAAGCTCCTGCTGCACTCTGTCGTAAAGTTGCACAAGCAGAAAATGGTACTGGCATTGATGTCTGGGGAGATGGACAACAGACTCGTTCCTTCCTTTATATTGATGAATGTGTAGAGGCAACTTGTCGCTTGATGGAATCTGATTTTACAGGACCAGTAAATATCGGTTCAGAGGAAATGATCAAGATCAACGATCTTGCTCAGATGGTCATTGATGTATCTGGTAAGAATCTTTCGGTGAATAATATTTCTGGACCTGTTGGGGTTAGAGGAAGAAATTCTGATAATAAACTTTATACTGAGAAAGTCGGATGGGAACCTACTCAATCTCTTCGTGTTGGCATTGAGAAGACTTATGAGTGGATTGATGTTCAATTAAATGGTCTACCATCACTGAGCACTGCGGATCTAGACATGAGGGATAGATTTAATGTCTGAATTTGTATCCTATAGTCAATATGAAGAAGATAAAATATTAAAAGATATTCTTGGTGATGATGGATATTTTTTAGAGATAGGTGCATATCATCCTACTATTTTTTCAAATACTCGTTTTTTAGTTGAAAGAAATTGGTCTGGATGTTATGTGGAAGGATCACCTTCTGCTATGTCTAGATTTATTGATGAATATAAAGATAATGATAAAATAACTTTAATTGATTCTTTGTTTGGAGATAAATCTGGTGTTACTTTATTTTATGACAGCATTGGTGATGGGATATCATCTACAGATGCAAACCATATTGAAAAATGGAAGAATGGATCTGGATGTAAATTTAAAAAAATATTTGCTCCAGTAATTGATAAAAATATTCTTTATCAATTACTTCCATCAAATATCGATTTTGTGAATATAGATGTTGAAGGACAATCTGCTAATTTTTCTACATTATTGGATTACAATAAACTCAATACTAAAGTTATTTGCATTGAACATGACAATCAACAACAACGATTACAAGAACATTTTTCTTCTATCGGTTATTATACTCATTTTCATAATCATACAAATATCATCTTTGCAAAGGCAAGATTGTGAAAACTCAATTAAAATTTGGTGAACAAATATGGATAACTGTATATTTGAATGGTGAAGTCCATTCATCATTGTGTATAAATAAAAAGGATATATCGCATATTAAAAATAGATTTATAAAAGATATATCACAATGTGGAAAAGTGAAATTTAAATTAACAAAGAGAGAACCTTTTTATGGATGGTAAACCAAAGATTGCCCTGTGCATGATCGTTAAAAATGAATCGCATATCATTGAACAATGTCTCAACTCTATTCACAAGTATATTGACTACTGGGTTATTTCCGATACGGGTTCCACTGATGGAACGCAGGAAATCATCCAGAACTTCTTCAAGGAAAAAGGAATTCCAGGAGAACTTCACCAAGACGAGTGGAAGAATTTCGGACACAACCGAACACTTGCACTGCGTCATTGCGATGGAAAGGCACAATATGCGTGGATGATTGACGCAGACGACGTTGTGGAGGGAGCAATTCAATTCCCACCAGAGATGGATGCCGATGGGTATGTCGTCAGAATGGGAAGACCAGAATTCTCATGGTGGAGAACACAAGTATTTAAGACTGGAGTTGGTTGGGAATATAAGGGTGTACTTCACGAATACCCACATTGCTCTGGTGTAGAGAAACCAAAACTTGTAAAGATTGAAGTTCCTAACTACACAATCAACGCAAGAACACTTGGTGCTCGTAATGTTGGAATCACTGCGATTGAAAAGTATACCCGAGATGCCGAAGTTCTCGTAGAAGCACTCAAGGACGAACCAGAGAATACTCGTTACCAATTCTACTTGGCACAGTCGTACTTTGATTCTCAGCAATACGATAAGGCAATTGAAGCATATCAGAAGAGAGTGGACATGGGAGGATGGGCAGAAGAAGTCTATTATTCCAAGTATCGCATTGCCGTATGCAAAGCAACTCTTGCACACCCAGTGGGAGAAATTATTACTGCGTTCCTTGATGCATACAATTATCGTCCAATTCGCGCAGAACCACTTGTTCATATTGCTCAAATTCTGAGACAACTTGAAAATAAACCAGCAGCAGCATTTGTCTTTGCTCGTCAGGCAGCAGAAATTCCATTCCCTCCTGGTGAGATTCTATTCGTTCCAGACTTTATCTACAAGTTCGCAGCACTGGACGAAGTGGGTGCTACAGCACATGCCGCAGGAAAACCAGAAATCGGGTATCTGGCATGTAAGAAATTACTAGAGGAAAATCGCATTCCACAGGAACATATGGAACGAGTGATCAATAATTTCAATCAATATACCAAAATACTTCAACAGATTGGAGAGGAACGAAAGAAGTTCATGGAATCACAACCAAAGACAAATCTTCCCCAAGAAGCACCAAAAAAGGTCAATACTCGCAAGCAGAAGAAAAAGGTGAAGGCCAAGTAATATAAATAATATTGCATGGCATTCCCGAGATCACCTTCTTTATCCGATACGCATACAATAGACCAGTCCACTTGGAGGTGGACTGGTTATGCATGGAAACGATATATTGGTTCATCGGTTTCTTCTTGGAATGGTCTAACTGGTGATGTCAAATATACCCCGCAAAGCTTTAGTGGCATCCTTTATGGGGGTATTCTAAGTGCCACAGTCGGTGGAACTACATTTAGTGTCTCTGCTGGTATAGGTCAAATTGTAGATTATAGTGCATCTATAAATGGCATTACTGCTGATACAACATATGTCACATGGGATGCTTACAATAATGTTGCCATCACGGATCTTGGAACAAGCGATTTTACAAGAGTCTACATCGACACCAACGGAGATTTGATACAACAAACAGCAGAGTTCACCCATGAGGATTACAACGATAAGATAATTATCGGAACGATCAGTCATATAGATCAGGCAACAATCGCTCTTGTCACTAATAAGCAATTCACTCCATATCAAATTCCACACAAGGTTTATGAACTATACGATACATTAGGACCAATCAAGAAGTCTGGATTGATCGTCAGTCCAAACGGAACAAATCTCTCCCTCAATCGTTCTGCTGGTGATGCTCTTGTCATAGGTGGACATTATCCAACAGATCAGTTTGAACCTGATGATGTTGATATTGCGGAAAAGATTTCTACAAGCTTCGCAAGAATATATCGTGATGGATCTGGGGATTGGATATACGATACTAACAGTCTTTCGTTTTACAGCGTTGTTGATCCTTCCAAATATGATGATGGCACGGGAACTCTTGCCACAGTAAACAACAATCAATATACAATTCAACGAATGTATATGTTTCCAAATCTTCCTGATGTCATAATGACATACTACGGAAGAGTTATCTATAATTCATATTCCGATGCATTGGCTGGGGTTCAGGATGAAATCTTTACGGAAGCACCAATCACTGCCCTGAATGCAGTCTTTCTTGGACATCTTATTGTTCGCGGAGGAGCAGCAGATCTCAGCAGCACAAGTGATGCGAAAATCCTTCAATCTGGATTTTGTCGTCTTGTTGGTGGTGGAGGTGGCGGTGGGGGAGGTGCAGCTGCATTAGGCGATCTTACAGATGTTACTCTTTCTGGAGTCACTGCTGCTGATATTCTTTATTATAGTGGAGTCGAATGGATCAATAAACCTTTCAGCGATATACCAATTGATGGGGGAATTTATTGATGGCGAATGAAACTACAATAACAGTGACACAACAGGGAATGGCAACAACGATTGTTGCCACAGCACCTGGTGTCGCACTCCCTGGATCACAAGGTATTCAAGGAGTTACTGGACCAACAGGACCGACAGGACCAACTGGTGCTTCAAATTTATATGAGCTTTTAGATGTCTCTTTGGATCCAGAATTTGATTATCTTGACGGTAGAATTTTAGTATTCAGAAATTCTGCTGGTAAATGGATAGCAGAGGATAATACTAATTTTTTCCTTCCACCAAATGATGGTCCAACAGGTCCAACGGGTCCAACTGGTCCTATCGGTCCAACGGGTCCAACTGGTCCCACTGGTGAACAAGGTATTCAAGGTCCACAGGGAGATCCTGGATTACAAGGACCAAAGGGAATACAAGGTGATATTGGACCAACAGGACCAACTGGTGCTACAGGAGCTACAGGCGAACAAGGAATTCAAGGTCCAACTGGTGCTACTGGAGAACAAGGAATTCAAGGTCCAACTGGTGCTACTGGAGAACAAGGAATTCAAGGTCCAACTGGTGCTACTGGAGAACAAGG
>Ga0208161_1000019_pt1 | contig 76264 bp, 71 predicted proteins | sample CB_VirMetaG_3_FD_184538 | JGI IMG/M metagenome (GOLD analysis project Ga0208161, IMG submission 184538) | Freshwater to marine saline gradient viral communities from Chesapeake Bay - CB_1508_1S Viral MetaG (SPAdes) (version 4) | ecosystem: Environmental > Aquatic > Marine > Coastal | place: USA... | reverse complement strand
TAGGTGCTATCAATTCTCAGTACGACGTTTACAAGAACCCTTACATGACTGAAAACGTAATCTTGATGGGTTACAGAGGTTCACAATTCTTGGAAACTGGTGCTGTATTTAGCCCATACATTCCGTTAATCATGACTCCTCTTGTGTACGATCCTGATACATTTACTCCACGTAAAGGTCTCTTGACTCGTTACGCTAAGAAGATGATCCGTCCTGAATTCTACGGTGCAGTTAAAGTTGCTGGTTTGAACACTCTTTAATCTGAACTAAGAATTTAGACTAAAATTTGAGCCCCGCGAAAGCGGGGCTCTTTTTTATATGTATAACCATATGAAGAATAATGTTTTTTACTTTATGAATTGGTTAGAATTTTCTAAATTAAAGGAAGTTCAAGGACTACCACTTCATGAACAAAAAAGAAAATATAATCTTTATATAGACGAGTGGACTTACCAAAGAAATGCTTATTTAGCTTGGCTTGAAGGACATAAGAAAGGACCTTTACCACCTAAACTTCAAGTTATAGGTGTGCTATTACAAGAAGATTTATTCGATTTAGAACAAGAAGACGGAAGTAAAATTTTAATCACATAATATGCCTAATTTACCTATATCAGGATTACCAGCAGGTTCAACTTTAGATGGAACCGAATTATTTGCTATTGTGCAGGATGGTGTAACCAAATACACTACCTTAAACGCAATTAACACTAGTACCACTTCCAATTATGGGTTATTCAATCAAACAGGCTCATCATCACCTGTATCAGGTAGCACCCATGTTTCAGGTAGTTTAATTGGAGGAGGGGTTGGAACATTATCCGTACCTGCAAACGGGTTTACAAAAGGAGATGCATACCAAGCTACTTTTTCAGGAGTAGTAAATGCTGAAAATAATAAAACACTCCAAATTACAATTAAGACTGATAGTGTAGTTTTAGCAGATACTGGAATAATATCTATGCCTGGGATTACTAGCAATAAAAGATGGAGAATGGATATTGATTTCTCTATTAGAGAAGTTGGTGGGACTGGAACCGCTGAAATTGCAACAGCAGGTACAATACAATTTAGAACAGATTCATCAGGCGATGTTGTAACTGAAATTTTTAGTGATGTTAATAATACAACTTTTGATACTACAATAGATAATACTTTAACAGTTGAAGCAGAATGGGGTAGTGGTCCAAGTGATTTAAGTTCTATTTATTCTAAGTTATTTACTTTACTAAAAACTTACTAGTTCTATTACTTACCTAGGTATCTAGTATATGTATACGTGTAATTAAATTAAACGTTATACAAATGAAAGAAACTCCATCTCAGTTACACTTACAAAGTTATGTAATGAATTTTCCGTTTTCGCTATCCACCTCAGATCCAAATAATATCTGGATGCAGGAATTAAGCGATGAAGAACTCCAAATTAACAGACCTAAAGCATACAAGCAATTTATGGACTTGTATAACTTTATGGCTGGTCAATCTTTAGTATATTTGTTGCCTGCTGAAGGCAATTTTCAAGATCAGGTTTATGTAGCTAATTTAGGTTTACAATTGCCTCATATTAAAGACGAAAACCATATTTTATTATCTAATTTTACTTCAGACCCTAGAAAAGGTGAAGAATTAGTTGGTCAAAAGTTTTTTAATCAAATGGGTTATAAAACTCATATTTCTCCTTACAAGTGGGAGGGTGAAGCCGACATTAAATACCTTTACGATAATGTTTATATCGGGGGTTATGGTATTCGTTCTAACATCAAAACTTACGAGTGGATGGAAGAAAATTTTGATATGAATATTATCAAAGTTGCAATGACCGATGAATACCTTTACCATTTAGATTGCAGTATTTTTGCGTTAAATAACGACCAAACGTTGGTTTGCACGGAGTTATTCGATCAAGAAGAGTTACGCGCTATAGAACAACACACTGAAATTATTGATGTTAATGTAGAAGACGCTTTAGGTGGAATGACCAATTCAGTTAGGATGGGTAATATGATTCTATGTGCCTCTAACATTTCAGAACTTAAAAAATCTCACGAATATTACGAGGGTGAGAAACACAAAATTGAATCATTAGAGAAAATTTGTTCTGATGCAGGTATGGAACCTGTAATCTTCAATCTATCAGAATACATGAAATCAGGTGCTATGTTATCTTGCATGGTAATGCATTTAAATAGAGTAGATCACAGTAAAACTTTATTATAATGGCACAGACATTAAAAGAATGGTTAGGCGGTGAAGTAAAAGAATTACAAAAACTCCCCGTTGGTGATCTCAGCAACACTTTCTTTTTTAGAGATCCACTCCGTCCAAATTATATTGATTGGGAACACTTCTATAGCCCAGCTGACGGAACGATTATATATCAAAAAGTTGTACAACCTACTGAAGCGGTTGTGGAAATTAAAGGGATAAATTATACCTTACAAGATGTTATGGGTGATGATGAGTATAACCAACCATCGCTAGTAATTGGCATTTTTATGTCGTTTTATGACGTCCATATCAACAGGATTCCCTATGGTGGCGTACTCACATACGAACACTTAGAACCTATTGAATCGACAAATAAACCCATGTTAGCGGTTGAGAAGGATATCTTAAATAAGGTAATCAATCCTAACAACATGGAGTACTTAAAGTACAATGAACGAATGTTTAACAAAGTGTATGTTCCTTCTCTAGATTACACATACTACTTAATTCAAATTGCCGATGAGGACGTAAACGTAATTGCCCCCTTCAAACATCAAGGGGATCTTTGCGCCCAAAACGAAAGATTTAGCTTGATACGATGGGGTTCCCAAGTAGATTTAGTTCTACCTCTGGACGACAGATTTAACTTCGAACTTGTGTTAGATGATACTATGCATGTTAACGCAGGTCTCGATAAACTAGTAAAAATCAACTATCAAGACAATGGCATCAAATCATCATACCGATGAGGTATTTAGAGAAAAAAGAATAGTGAAAAACCCTATTAAATTTAAAATTCCTTTAAACGAAGAACAGAAAAACGCTAAAGACGAAATATTAAAAAATACTTTAACAATTTTAGCTGGTAGAGCAGGTTCAGGTAAAACATTACTTGCTTGTCAGATTGCATTAGATGGTTTATTGAGAAGACATTTTGAAAAAATTATCATTACTCGACCAACAGTTTCAAAAGAAGAAATAGGTTTTTTACCTGGTGATTTAAGAGAAAAAATGGATCCTTGGATTCAACCAATTTACCAAAACATGTATGCTTTATACGATAAAGAAAAAGTAGAAGCATTAATTAATGATGGTAAAATTGAAATTGTACCTTTAGCATTTATGCGAGGTAGAACATTCTTAGATTCATGTATTATTGTTGACGAAGCACAAAACGTTACTCACGAGCAAATGGAAATGATTGCTACTCGTATCGGTTTACGCTCCAAAATGATTATTTGTGGAGATGACTACCAGGTAGACTTAAAATCAAAACGCGAATCAGGGTTTAGATTTTTGTATACTGCTGCTAAACGAGTAAAAAATATGGTAGGTATTACTCTTAAAGAAAATCATAGAGATCCTATTGTAGACGATCTTCTAGAGATTTATGAAGAAGCTACCGAAAGAGGAATTATAACAGGTTCATCAGGTACCTCAGGTAGATCTAGAAATTAATAAAAATACATGTTTATTTTGAGGGTTCCATTAATTGGAGCCCTCTTTTTTAATATTTATAACCAAAATGAAATTTCATGGCTAATATTCCTATATACGATGGCGCCCCTGTTTGGAACTCAGCAGCAGTTCCATTTGGTTTCTACAGTTCAGATGCAGAATTCCAAGCAGATGCTGTAAAAGTTGCTAAATTCTGTGCAAGTCGCTTAGGATATCCTATTGTAGACATTGAACTACAATCAGGATCATTCTTTACAGCGTTCGAAGAAGCTATAACAACATACGGGAATGAACTTTATGCCTATAAAATTAGAGAAAATTATCTTTCATTAGAAGGAATTCAAACAGGATCTGCTCAAGATTTAAATACAAAAGTAATTACTCCCACAATGGCTCGTATTATTGCCCTTTCTGAACAATATGGAGTTGAAGCAGGTTCAGGTGGTAATGTAAACTGGTATGACGGTTTAATTCCTTTATCCGCTAGCCAACAAGATTATGATTTAGATGCTTGGGCCACCGATGAAGGTATTACAGGTAGTATTGAAATTAAAAGAGTGTTTTATGAAGCACCCCCTGCGATTGTAAGATATTTTGATCCTTATGCGGGTACCGGTACTGACTTAGCAGGTTTATTAGAATCTTTTGGATTTGGTAATTATTCTCCTGGTATCAACTTTATGATGATGCCTATCAACTTTGATATTCAAAAGATGCAAGCGATTGAATTTAATGACCAAATTAGAAAATCTAATTATTCATTTGAAATTCACAATAATCAACTTAAAGTATTCCCTATCCCGGATCACAATGATTTACAATTAAAAATTCAATATCTTATTAAAGAAGAAAGAGCAGATGCTGCTATTGGATCTAGTGATGGAGCTATTAGTAATGTAAGTAATGTTCCTTATACTAATCCTAATTATAGCCAAATTAATTCAGTGGGAAGAAGTTGGATTTTTGAATACACATTAGCTTTAGCTAAAGAAATGTTAGGATATGTGAGAGGTAAATACTCTAATGTACCTATTCCCGGTGCTGAGGTAACTTTAAACCAAAGTGATTTAATTTCAGCTGCAACATCTGAAAAAAATGCTTTAATTGAAAGATTAAGAGCCTATTTTGACGAAACTTCTCGTAAATCATTATTAGAGTCTCGTTCTATGGAAACAGATTTTAGAGCAAAGGAATTAAATCAGGTACCATTTACAATTTACGTAGGATAAGATGGCTTTATACGGTGGTTCAAGAGATATAAGTCTATTTAGACATATGAATAGGGAATTGATGCACGATATCATTTCTCAACAATGTGTCGTGTACAAATACAACCTTGAAGAAAGTAAAGTAAATATTTATGGTGAATCTTCAACATCTAAGGTTTACCAAGCCCCAGTGTTATTGTATTGTTTAATTGACAGATCAAATCAAGATTTTCCAATACAAGAAATAGGCCCAGATTTAAAATGGACCCCTACTTTTAGATTTTTAATTGATGATTTAACTCAAGCAAATCTAGTATTAGAAGTAGGTGATATTATAATGTGGATGGAAAATTATTTCCAAATTGATAATACAGATATGTCTCAACTATTTGTAGGTAAAGATCCTGATTATCCTTTTAATGATGATAATGGCAATAATCCACTAGAAACGGATTTAGCTAATTTTGGATATAATGTATCTATACTATGTCTTACTCACTATATTCCTGCTGATAAAGTAGGAATTACTAAAGAAAGAATGTAATGGCTCAAAGACAAAACAAACCAACCCCTAAATCTCAAAGACAAATTTCAAATGAATTTGTTCAGCCCTATGATAAAACTATGGGCAATCCTAATTTATCCACAGGTATTAATCGTGGTACTAAATTATCTTGGAGAGGAGATACTACAAAACCTTTTACAGTTGGTATTAAAGATATTGATGAGTCCATTTTATATTATTTTCAAAATATAATTCGTCCTTCAGTAATACAAAATGGTCAACGTGTTGAAGTTCCTATTATGTATGGTTCTGCTGAAAGATGGAAACAAGTTCAAAAAGACGGATTTGTACGTGATAAAAAAGGTGCTATTATGATGCCTATTATCATGTTTAAGCGTGACTCGTTAGAAAAAAATAGAGGAATTGGCAACAAAATGGATGCTAATAACCCTCAAAACTTTGGTATCTTTCAAAAAGGATATTCTAAAAGAAATGCATACGATAATTTTACTGTATTAAACAACAGAATTCCTGAAAAGGAATTTGTGGCCGTAGTTTACCCTGACTACGTTACTATCACATATAGTTGCACTATAGCCACATATTACGTTGAGCAGATGAACAAAATTATTGAAGCAATCAACTATGCCTCAGATTCATATTGGGGTGATCCTGAACGATTTAAATTTAGAGCAATGATTGATAACTTTGCTAACATTGTTGAATCAACTCAGGGTGAAGAAAGAAATGTTAGAACAACTTTTAATATAAAATTAAATGGCTATATTATACCTGATATCGTTCAAAAATCATTAGATAGTTTTAATAAATTTAATGAAAAAAGTAAAATTGTTTTCTCTATGGAAGTAGTAACTGATGATGCCTTCTTTAATGGTAATGTTGAAGACGGTAGAATTGTTACTCCGGAAGTTTCTGAAAGAGAAGCAACCAAAAGAACGAATATTATTTCTTAATTTTATATTTATATCAAACCACACGTATAAATGGCCAACGTAAGATTTTTAGACCAAGTATCAATTACATCATTCCAAGGAGCAGATGGAATAAGTGGAGAATCTGGACAATCAGGTTCTTCAGGTTCTTCAGGAAGTGCCGGCAGTTCTGGTACTTCTGGAAGCTCAGGGACATCTGGTACTTCAGGTTTTTCTAGTTCTTCAGGAAGTGCAGGTTCTTCAGGTTCAAGTGGTTCACAAGGTTCCTCAGGTTTATCAGGTAGTTCAGGAGCTAATGGATCTTCTGGAGATTCAGGTTCAAACGGTACTTCAGGTAGTAGTGGTCTTTCAGGAACACAAGGTACATCTGGTACTAGTGGTGGTGCCTCGGGTTCAAGTGGTACAGGAGGTTCATCAGGTGCTTCTGCTGTAGCTAGCAGCTCAGGCTCATCAGGTTCTTCAGGTTCATCAGGTAGTTCTGGTGAAGCTGGTACTTCAGGTGAATCCGGTTCTTCAGGAACTAGCGGAACTTCAGGTTCAATAGGTTCAGCGGGTGATGACGGTTTTAGTGGTTTTAGCGGCTCATCAGGTTCAACAGGTTCAGCAGGTTCATCAGGAGAAAATGGAACTTCAGGTGTTTCAGGATCTTCAGGTAGTTCAGGTTCATCAGGTACAGTAGGTGCTGACGGAGCTTCACGTACAAGTGGGGTTTCAGGTACTTCAGGTACTACAGGTTCTAATGGAGATGCTGGAGCTGATGGTACTTCAAATACTTCAGGTACCTCAGGTTCATCAGGTTCAACTGGTACCTCAGGTACTACAGGTGCTGATGGTTTAAATAGAACTAGTGGCATTTCAGGATCTTCAGGTTCAACTGGTACTTCAGGTACAGTAGGTGCCACAGGAGCTTCACGCACTAGTGGCGAATCCGGAACTTCAGGTACTACAGGTTCAAGTGGTACAGCTGGTACTAATGGTGCTAGTTTTACATCAGGCGAATCTGGAACCTCAGGTTCAACAGGTACTTCAGGTACAGTAGGTGCCACAGGAGCTTCAAGAACTTCAGGTCAATCAGGAACTTCAGGTTCAACTGGTTCAGCAGGTACAACAGGTGAAAATGGAACAGCAGGTCAATCTGCTTTAAGTAATACATCAGGAACATCTGGATCTTCAGGTACTACAGGTAGTGCTGGAGATGCAGGTGAATCAAATTTATCAGCTACCTCAGGTACAAGTGGTACCTCAGGATCTACAGGTACAAGTGGTACTGTAGGAGCTGACGGAGCTTCACGTACAAGTGGGGTTTCAGGTACTAGTGGTTCTACTGGTACAAGTGGTAGTGTAGGAGCAGATGGTTCTTCACAAACCTCAGGTACTAGTGGTACTTCAGGTTCAACTGGTTCAGCAGGAGCTGCAGGTGAATCAAATTTATCATCAACCTCAGGCACAAGTGGTACTTCAGGTACTACAGGTTCCGCAGGAGATGCAGGTGAAAGTAACTTATCTTCTACTTCAGGTACTAGTGGTACTAGTGGTACTACAGGTTCTGCCGGAATCGCAGGAGAAAGTAATTTAAGTTCTACCTCAGGTACTAGTGGTTCTACTGGTACTTCAGGTACCGTAGGAGCTGATGGAGCTTCACGCACAAGTGGTGTTTCAGGCACCTCGGGTTCAACAGGAACTTCAGGTACAGCAGGTTCAAATGGAGCTAGTGATACCTCAGGTGTTAGTGGTACTTCAGGTTCTACAGGTACTAGTGGTACTGTAGGAGCTGATGGTTTATCAAGAACTTCAGGAACTAGTGGAACTTCAGGTACTACAGGTACTACAGGTTCAGCTGGTGAATCAAATAATAGCGCAACTTCAGGTACTAGTGGTACTTCAGGTACTACAGGTTCAGTAGGAGCTGCGGGTGAAAGCAATTTAAGTGCAACTTCAGGTACTAGTGGTTCTACAGGTTCATCAGGTACTGTAGGTGCTGATGGTGCTTCACGTACAAGTGGAGTTAGTGGAACCTCAGGTTCTACAGGTACTTCAGGTTCAGTAGGAGCTGATGGTTCTTCACAAACCTCAGGTACTAGCGGTACTTCAGGTTCAACTGGTTCAGCAGGAGCTGCCGGTGAATCTAACTTATCATCAACTTCAGGAACATCAGGTTCATCAGGTACTACAGGTAGTGCGGGTGTAGCCGGAGAAAGTAATTTGTCATTTACTTCAGGAACAAGTGGTTCTTCAGGAACAACAGGTTCAGCTGGAGTAGCAGGACAATCAAACAATAGTGCAACTTCTGGTACTTCAGGTACTAGTGGTTCTACAGGTTCATCAGGTACTGTAGGTGCCGATGGAGCTTCACAAACTTCTGGTACTTCTGGTACTTCAGGTTCAACTGGCACTTCAGGCTCAGCTGGAGCTGATGGTGAATCTTTCACAAGTGGTGTTAGCGGAACTTCAGGTTCAACTGGTACTTCAGGTACTACAGGAGCCGATGGTGCTTCACGCACAAGTGGAGTTAGTGGAACTAGTGGTTCTACAGGTTCAGCAGGTACAAGTGGTGAAAATGGTACTGTAGGTGCCTCAGCATTAAGCGCAACCTCAGGAACTTCAGGTTCATCTGGTACTTCAGGTTCAGCCGGAGACGCAGGTGCTTCAAATTTAAGTGCAACTTCAGGAACTTCAGGTTCATCAGGAACAACCGGTTCAGCAGGGGTTGCAGGTGAAAGTAATTTATCATTCACTTCAGGTACTAGTGGTACTTCAGGAACTACAGGTTCAGCTGGGGTAGCAGGTGAAAGTGGATTAAGCAATACATCAGGAACCGCAGGTACTTCAGGTACACAAGGTTCAAGTGGTACTGGAGCAGGAGCTGGTACAAGTGGTGAATCTGGTACTTCAGGTACTAGTGCAGATTCAGGTACTAGCGGTACTTCAGGTTCAACTGGTACTTCAGGTTCTACAGGAATTGCAGGTGAATCAGGTTTATCAGTAACTTCTGGTACCTCAGGTACTAGTGGTTCTACAGGTTCATCAGGTACTGTAGGTGCCGATGGTACTTCAAGAACTTCAGGTGTTTCAGGAACTTCAGGTTCAACTGGTACTTCAGGTTCAGTAGGAGCTGATGGTTCTTCACAAACTTCAGGTACATCTGGTACTTCAGGAACAACGGGCTCTGCAGGAGATGCAGGTGAATCAAATTTAAGTGCAACTTCAGGAACTAGTGGTTCAAGTGGTACTACAGGTTCAGCCGGAATTGCAGGCGAAAGTAACTTATCTTCTACTTCAGGAACTTCAGGTTCATCAGGAACAACGGGTTCTGCAGGAGTAGCAGGTCAATCAAATGATAGTGCGACTTCAGGTACTAGCGGTACTTCAGGTTCAACTGGTACTTCAGGTACTGTAGGAGCTGATGGAGCATCTCGTACTTCAGGTGTTTCAGGAACTTCAGGTTCAACAGGTTCATCAGGTACAGTAGGTGCTGATGGAGCTTCACAAACTTCTGGTACTTCAGGTACTAGTGGTTCTACAGGTACTGTAGGAGCTGCGGGTGAAAGTAATTTAAGTGCTACTTCAGGAACAAGTGGTTCTTCAGGAACAACAGGTTCAGCTGGGGTTGCCGGAGAAAGTAATTTAAGCTCTACTTCAGGAACTTCAGGTTCATCAGGAACTACAGGTTCTACAGGAGTAGCAGGACAATCAAATAATAGTGCTACCTCAGGTACTTCAGGTTCAACTGGTACTTCAGGTACTCAGGGTTCAGCAGGAGATTCAAAAGTTTCAGGAGTTTCAGGAACTTCAGGAACAACTGGTTCAAGTGGTACTAAAGGAAATGCTGGAATTGATGGTACTTCAGGTTTAAGTGCTACAAGCGGTACTACAGGATCTAATGGCTCATCAGGTGCCGATGGTGCCGCAGGTACCAGTGGTGTATCTTCAACATCAGGTACTACAGGATCTAACGGTAGTTCAGGACAAAACGGAGTTGCAGGTACTTCAGGAGTATCAGGCACTTCAGGAACTACAGGTTCAAATGGTACTGTAGGTGCTGATGGAATTTCAGGCACTTCCGGAGTTTCAGGTACTTCAGGTTCAACTGGTACTTCAGGTACAAATGGAGCTAATGGAGCTTCAAGAACTTCAGGCGTTAGTGGAACTAGTGGTTCAACTGGTACTGCAGGTACCTCAGGTGAAAACGGAACTGCAGGTTTATCTGCATTAAGTGCTACTTCAGGTACAACTGGTTCTTCAGGTACCTCAGGAAATGCAGGTACTGCTGGTAACTCAGCTTTAAGTGCAACTTCAGGAACCTCAGGTTCATCAGGTACTACAGGTACTGTAGGTGCTGATGGTGCTTCACGCACTTCAGGTATTAGCGGAACTTCAGGTTCAACTGGTACAAGTGGTACTAGCGGAGAAAATGGTACTGTAGGAGCCTCTGCACAAAGTGGCACTTCAGGTTCTACAGGTACAGCAGGTACTTCAGGAAAAGATGGAGTAGCAGGTACCTCAGGAGTATCTAGTACTTCAGGAACTACAGGTTCAGCTGGTACTTCAGGAAAAGATGGAGTAGCAGGTACTTCAGGTGAAAGTGCTACAAGTGGTACTCAAGGTTCAACTGGTACCTCAGGAAAAGATGGAGCTAACGGAACTAGTGGTAAAGCTGGCACATCAGGTTCAACTGGTACCTCAGGTACAAACGGAGCAGATGGAGCTAATAGAACCTCAGCTGTAAGTGGAACTAGTGGTACTTCAGGTACAGCAGGTTCAAATGGAGCTGCTGGACTTTCAGGTGATAGTAGAACTTCAGGTACAAGTGGTACTTCAGGAACAACGGGTTCAGCAGGAGATGCTGGTCAATCAAATGATAGTGCAACATCAGGAACTTCAGGTTCATCTGGTACAACTGGTACAGTTGGAGCCGATGGTGCTTCTCGTACAAGTGGTAAATCTGGTACTTCAGGTTCTACAGGAACTTCAGGTACATCAGGAGCAAATGGGACAGTAGGCGCTTCTGCTTTAAGTGGTACCTCAGGTTCAACAGGTACTTCAGGCACCTCAGGAAATGCAGGTACAACTGGAAAATCAGCTGAAAGTGCTACCTCAGGTACAACAGGTTCATCTGGTACTACTGGAGCAGCTGGAACAGCTGGTCAATCTAATCTAAGTGCTACCTCAGGTACAAGTGGATCTTCAGGAACTACTGGTTCTCAAGGTGCAGCAGGACAAAGTAATTTATCATCTACTTCAGGTACAAGTGGTACAAGTGGTACTTCAGGAACTCAGGGTTCATCAGGTATAACTGGAAATGGTGAAGACCCAGGTTCAGGAACGAGTGGAACTTCTGGTACTTCAGGTACTACTGGTACAACAGGTTCAGCTGGAGTAGCAGGCCAATCTAACCAATCAGCTACTTCAGGTACTTCAGGTTCAACTGGTACAAATGGTACTGTGGGTGCAAACGGAGCTTCAAGAACTTCGGGAGTTTCAGGAACTTCAGGTTCAACTGGTACAAATGGTACAAGCGGTAAAGATGGAATTGCAGGTACTAGTGGTGTATCTTCAACCTCAGGAACAACTGGATCTGCGGGTACAACTGGTGCCAATGGAACTGCTGGAAACTCAGGTTTAAGTGCAACTTCAGGAACAGCCGGTACTTCAGGTACTACAGGTTCAACCGGAAACGCAGGTCAATCAAATCAATCAGCTACTTCAGGTACTTCAGGTACTTCAGGTACAACAGGTTCTGTAGGAGTAGCAGGTCAATCAAATAATAGTGCAACTTCAGGAACTTCAGGTTCTTCAGGTACAAACGGTACAGTTGGAGCTAATGGTGCTTCACGTACAAGTGGTGTTAGTGGAACTAGTGGTTCAACTGGTACAAGCGGTACTTCAGGAAATAATGGAACTGTAGGTGCTTCTGCCCTAAGTGGTACTTCAGGTTCAACAGGAACCTCAGGTACTTCAGGAGAAAATGGAACTGTAGGTGCTTCAGCATTAAGTGGTACTTCAGGTACTACAGGTTCATCTGGTACTACGGGTGCAAATGGTACTGCTGGTAAATCAGGTTTAAGTACTACAAGTGGTACTACAGGTTCTTCAGGTACAAGTGGTAATGCAGGTACAGCTGGTTTATCAAATAATAGTGCAACTTCAGGAACAAGTGGTTCATCAGGTACCTCAGGTACAGTAGGTGCTGATGGAGCTTCACGCACAAGTGGTGTTTCAGGAACTTCAGGTTCAACTGGCACAAACGGTACTTCTGGAAAGAATGGTATTGCAGGTACTAGTGGTGTATCCTCAACTTCAGGTACTACAGGTTCAGCAGGTACAACAGGTGCTAATGGAACCGCAGGTCAAAGTGGTTTAAGCCAAACTTCAGGAACAGCTGGTACTTCAGGTACTACAGGTTCAGCTGGAATAGCAGGTCAATCTAATTTAAGCTCTACTTCAGGAACAGCCGGTACTTCAGGTACTACAGGTTCAGCTGGAGTAGCAGGCCAATCTAACTTAAGTGCAACTTCAGGTACTAGTGGTTCAACCGGTACAAATGGTACAGTTGGAGCTAATGGTGCTTCAAGAACTTCAGGTGTTTCAGGAACTTCAGGTTCAACTGGTACAAATGGCACTACAGGTGCTAATGGTACTTCTGGATTATCAGCTGAAAGTGGTACAAGCGGTACTACAGGATCTTCAGGTACTACAGGTGTAAATGGAACTGCCGGAAAAAGTGGTTTAAGTACTACTTCAGGTACTAACGGTTCAAACGGTACTACAGGTGCAAATGGTGTAGCAGGCCAATCAGGTCTAAGCCGGACTTCAGGTACCACAGGTACTTCAGGTACATCTGGTAACAATGGAACTACAGGTCAATCTGCAGATAGTGCAACATCAGGTACTAGCGGTTCATCAGGTACTTCAGGTACTGTAGGCGCTAGTGGTGCGTCTAGAACATCAGGCCAATCAGGTACGAGCGGTTCTACAGGAACAAGCGGTACATCAGGTAATACGGGTACAAACGGTGCTTCTGCGTTAAGTGGTACATCAGGTAGTACAGGTACTTCAGGTACTTCAGGTGCAAATGGCGCTTCACGGACTTCAGGAGTATCAGGAACCTCAGGAACTACAGGTTCAGCAGGTACTACAGGTGCTAATGGAACAGCTGGAAATTCAGGTTTAAGTGCTACCTCAGGAACTCAAGGTTCTTCAGGTACTACGGGTAATGCTGGAAACGCAGGCCAATCAGGTTTAAGCCGGACTTCAGGAACAACAGGTACTTCAGGTACTTCAGGAAATGCAGGTACAGTAGGTGCTTCTGCATTAAGTGGAACTAGTGGTTCTACTGGTACTTCTGGTACAAGTGGTAATAATGGAACAGTAGGTGCTTCTGCATTGAGTGGTACTTCAGGTTCAACAGGTACTTCAGGTACTTCAGGTGCAAACGGCGCTTCAAGAACTTCAGGTGCTAGTAGCACTTCAGGTACAAGTGGCTCAGCAGGTACAAATGGTACAACTGGAGCAAACGGAACAGCAGGTCAATCAGGTTTAAGTGCTACCTCAGGAACTCAAGGTTCAAGCGGTACTACAGGAAACGCAGGTAATGCTGGTCAATCAGGTTTAAGTAAAACCTCGGGAACAACTGGTACCTCAGGTACAAGTGGTAATGCCGGAACTGTAGGTGCTTCTGCTTTAAGTGGTACTTCAGGTTCAACAGGAACTTCAGGTACATCAGGAGCAAATGGAACTGTAGGCGCTTCTGCTTTAAGCCGGACTTCAGGAACATCAGGTTCTTCAGGTACAAGTGGTACAAACGGAGCCAATGGCGCTTCACGGACTTCAGGAGTATCAGGAACTTCAGGTTCAACTGGTACAAACGGTACTACAGGTGCTAATGGAACTGCAGGTCAAAGTGGTTTAAGCGCAACTTCAGGAACTCAAGGTTCAAGCGGTACTACAGGTAATGCTGGAAACGCAGGCCAATCAGGTTTAAGTAAAACCTCAGGAACTACTGGTACAAGTGGTACTACAGGTGCTGCTGGTACTACAGGAGCTTCAGCATTAAGTGCTACTTCAGGAACAGCCGGATCATCAGGTACCTCAGGTACAGCTGGTGTTGATGGTGCTTCAGGTGATTCAGGTGCTTCTAAAACTTCAGGAACAAGCGGTTCAACTGGTACAAATGGTACTGTAGGTGCAAATGGCGCTTCACGGACTTCAGGAGTATCAGGAACTTCAGGAACAACAGGTACTTCAGGTACTTCAGGAAATAATGGAACTGTAGGTGCTTCTGCTCTCAGCCAAACTTCAGGTACAAGCGGTAGCTCAGGTACTTCAGGTACAAACGGAGCAAACGGTGCTTCACGTACAAGTGGTGTTAGTGGAACTTCAGGAACTACAGGATCTAATGGTACTACAGGTGCAAACGGAACAGCAGGTCAATCAGGTCTAAGCCAGACTTCAGGTACTAATGGTTCAAATGGTACTACAGGTGCTTCAGGAGTTGCAGGTCAAAGTGGTTTAAGCCGGACCTCAGGTACAACTGGTACCTCAGGTACAAGTGGTAATGCCGGAACTGTAGGTGCTTCAGCATTAAGTGCTACTTCAGGTAGTTCAGGTACTTCAGGTACTTCAGGAGCAAATGGTACTACAGGAGCTTCAGCTTTAAGCCGGACCTCAGGTACAAGTGGTAGCTCAGGTACATCAGGTACAAATGGAGCTAATGGTGCTTCAAGAACCTCAGGAGCTAGTGGCACTTCAGGTACAACAGGTACTTCAGGTACTACAGGTGCTTCAGGAACTAATGGACAAAGTGGTTTAAGCCAAACCTCAGGAACTCAAGGTTCTTCAGGTACTACTGGAGCCGCAGGAGTTGCGGGTCAATCAGGTATTAGCCAGACTTCAGGTACTAATGGTTCAAATGGTACAACAGGAGCTGCAGGTGTTGCAGGTCAATCAGGTTTAAGCCGGACTTCAGGAACAGCAGGTACTTCAGGTACTACAGGTGCTACTGGTACTAGTGGTAATGCTGGAGCTTCAGGATTAAGTAGAACATCAGGTACATCAGGTACAACAGGTACCTCAGGTACTTCAGGAAATACAGGTACTAGTGGTAATGCTGGGGGATCAGGTTTAAGCCGGACTTCAGGTACTTCAGGTACTTCAGGTACAAATGGTACTTCAGGTGCTAATGGTAATGCCGGAGGATCAGGTTTAAGCCGGACTTCAGGAACAACAGGCACATCAGGTACTACAGGTGCTTCAGGTACTGCAGGAAATAGTGGCGCTTCAAATGTATCTGGAACTTCAGGATCAAGTGGTACTTCAGGTACAAACGGAGCAAACGGTGCTTCACGGACTTCAGGAGTTTCAAGCACTAGCGGTTCAACAGGTACTTCAGGTACAAACGGAGCAAATGGAGCTTCACGTACTTCAGGAGCTTCAGGAACAAGTGGTACTACAGGAACAAGTGGTACTACAGGTGCTTCAGGAACTAACGGACAAAGTGGTGCTAGCCGGACTTCAGGTACAAATGGTACTTCAGGTACTACAGGTGCTTCAGGAACCCACGGACAAAGCGGGTTAAGCCGGACTTCAGGAACAGCCGGATCATCAGGTACTTCAGGTACAGCAGGTTTAGATGGAGCTGCTGGTTTATCAGGTTTAAGTACTACTTCAGGTACAACTGGTACTTCAGGTACAAGTGGTGTTTCAGGCACTTCAGGCACTTCAGGCACTTCAGGCACTTCAGGACGGAACGGTACAAACGGTACAAGCGGTTTATCTTCATTTACTTCAGGAACAAACGGTACTTCAGGTACTTCAGGATTAAGTGGAACTAGCGGTACAAGTGGTACTTCAGGTAAAAATGGTACAAGCGCTACAAGTGGTTTATCTTCATTTACTTCAGGCACTTCAGGCACTTCAGGTACTTCAGGATTAAGTGGAACTAGCGGTACAAGTGGTACTTCAGGACGGAATGGTACTAATGGTACAAGCGGTTTATCTTCATTTACCTCAGGTACTTCAGGTACAAGTGGAACAAGTGGTAAAGCCGGTACTTCAGGTACAAGTGGTACAGCAGGTACTTCAGGACGGAATGGTACTAACGGTACTAGTGGATCATCTTCATTTACCTCAGGTACTTCAGGTACTAGTGGAACAAGTGGCAAATCAGGTACTTCAGGCACTTCAGGTACTTCAGGACGGAATGGTACTAATGGTACTAGTGGATCATCTTCATTCACTTCGGGAACAAGCGGCACAGCTGGTACCTCAGGACAAAGTGCAACTAATGGAACCAGTGGTACTTCAGGTAAAAATGGTACAAACGGTACTAGTGGATCATCTTCATTCACTTCAGGAACAAGTGGTACTGCCGGTACAAGCGGTTTAACACGGACAAGTGGTACTTCAGGTAAAAATGGTACTTCAGGTACAAATGGTACCGCAGCAACTTCAGGAGTATCATTTAATGGTACTAGTGGTATTAGTGGAGGTACTTGGTCATATTCACCAGACCATCTATTATATTCTACAGGTTCTTCTAGTACTTTAGCTCAAAGTGCAGAATTCTTAAGTATAGATAAACCTAATAGAATACTTTATGTTGAAGGAGATATTAGAGGTTCTGGTTTAGGAAGTACTAGCAGTCCTAACTTTAATTTTGACCAAAGCAAAGGTTTCCTTTTAGTAGGTGATACTGATATTAATAGTATTGTTTCTTCATATACTGCTCCATTCCCTGGACATACAACTTATCAACAATGGGGTAATATACAAGGTATAGGTGATTTCCTTTATCAAGGTCATGTATTAACAGGAGCGGTTAGTGATACCTCTCTTTCTAAAGGACAATTAGTGTGGTATAATTTCTCTACAGGTAGATGGAGACCCGCAAATGCTGGTGGTGTAAGTGCTGAAAAGTTACTAGGAATTGTATTAAATGGTACAGGTGGAGCTGATGAAGAAGTTGATGTATTTATTCAAGGTATGATAACTACAGAGGAAGTAACTAGTGCTACTAATATAGGTGATTCTTTATGGGTAAGTGATATTGATGGACAAGTAACAGACGATACTAGTGGATTTACTACAGGAGATAGAGTTAGAGGTGTAGGATGGGTAGTTGATAATACATCAGCAGTAAAATGTATATGGTTCCAACCAGATGTAACTTGGATAACCTTATAATAAATAGATTATGACAATAAACTGGAATATAGAAAATTTAGAATGTAAAATATCTGAAAATGGATTAAACAATGTAGTTTTTAAAATCCAATATGTACTTAGAGTAACAGATATAATTAATGAAAAACCTTATTCTTCAGGTAAAAGATTATTTGTTCAAGTTTCATCTCCAGACCCTACAAATTTTACAGAATTTGAAGATTTAACTAAAGAACAAGTTGTAGGATGGATTACTGCTAGTTTAGGAGAAACAGGTTTATCATACCTAACATCAGAATTATCAGCTGAAAATACTTCTAAAGCTAATCCAACTACTGTGATTTTAAATCCACCATTTTTTAGTTAAAAACTATGGCTAAAATATCTAATATTGATGTAAATAGTATACAATTTGTAGGTGGAAAAGAAATTACTTCTTTAAGTAAAGTTTCAGGATTTTCAACCTCAAACATACCTGGATGGCCTAGTTCTGTAAGTTGTAAGCCACTTACTCTTTCATATGATCCTGGAGACCCAGGTATAGCATGTGAGTTATTAGATATCCAACCTTGGGATTTTAGTAATGATTTAGGTATTTTATATAGACCTGGGGGTTGTGGTGCAGAGGTAGCTGATCCTGGATTTTATGCCCACCCCGAGGGAATTTATTACTTTTGGGATGGGACTGAACTTTCAGGTCCTTATGTATGTGGAGACCCTCCCCCAGGTTAGTATTTTTATATTTAAATTTGGAGGGGCTAAAACCCCTTCTTTAATTCCAATAATCTAATATTTTTTTAATATTTATCATAGATAACAAACTTAACCATCTAAATGGCTGAAAACAGAAAATTCTCCAGTAGACGAGATAGCCCAGGTCAATCGGTTTTCAAACAAGACCTGTTTTTATTGAGCGTACCCTCAGGGTCTACTGCTGACAGAGTTTTAGCTGTAGATGATGACGGACGTGTAATATCTGTTATCTATTCAGGTGGTGGTGGAGCTGGTTCTAACGGTACTTCAGGTTCTTCAGGAGGTGCTGTAACCTCAGGAACATCAGGCACTTCAGGTACAAATGGAAAATCAGGTACCTCAGGTACAGGAGGAAAATCAGGTACTTCAGGTTCACAAGGTGCTTCAACTACATCAGGTTCATCAGGTTCTACAGGAGCTGGTGGTCAATCTAACACTTCAGGTACTAGTGGTACAACAGGTACTTCAGGTACTGCAGGAACATCAGGTTCTACAGGTACTTCAGGAACTGTGGGAGCTAGTGGTACCTCAGGCAAATCAGGCACTTCAGGTACATCTGGAGGTTCACATGGTACTTCAGGTACAAGTGGTACATCAGGTTCTACAGGTACTGGAGGTATAGCAGGTTTATCAGGTCAAAGTGCTACTTCAGGAACTAGTGGTTCTACAGGTTCTTCAGGTTCAAATGGAGCTAATGGAACAAGTGGTAAATCAGGTACTGCCGGTTCTTCGGGTTCATCAAACACTTCAGGTACTTCAGGCACAGCTGGATCTACAGGTACCTCAGGTATAGATGGTTTAAGTGGAGCTTCAAAAACTTCAGGTTCTTCAGGTTCTTCAGGTTCAACTGGTACTTCAGGAAAATCTGGCTCATCTGGTTCTTCAGGTTCATCTCATACCTCAGGTACTTCAGGTACTTCCGGATCTACAGGTACTAGCGGTATTGATGGTCTTTCAGGTCAATCTAGAACTTCAGGTACTAGTGGTTCAACTGGCTCTTCAGGTACAAATGGAGCTGATGGTACTTCAGGAAAATCAGGTACTTCAGGTTCATCCGGAAGTTCTAATACTTCGGGCACTTCAGGTACTGCGGGTTCAACAGGTACCTCTGGTATTGATGGTTTAAGTGGAGCTTCAAAAACTTCAGGTACTAGTGGTTCTACAGGTTCATCAGGTTCAAATGGAGCTAATGGAACTAGTGGTAAAGCCGGCACTTCAGGTTCTTCAGGAAATAGCGGAACAAGTGGTACTAGTGGAACAAGTGGTTCTACAGGAACAAGTGGCATAGATGGTTTATCAGGTCAATCTAGAACTTCAGGTACTTCCGGTAGTACTGGTTCTTCTGGTTCAAACGGAGCCAATGGAACTTCAGGAAAATCCGGAACATCAGGTTCTTCAGGTCAATCAGGCACTTCAGGCACTTCAGGTACTGCGGGTTCAACTGGAACTAGTGGTATAGCAGGACTATCAGGTCAAAGTGCTACAAGTGGTACTTCAGGTACTACAGGTTCTTCAGGTTCAAATGGGGCTAATGGTACAAGCGGTAAATCAGGTACTTCAGGTTCTTCAGGAAATAGTGGAACAAGTGGCACTTCAGGCACAGCAGGTTCAACAGGTACTTCAGGTATCGATGGTCTTTCAGGCCAATCACGAACTTCAGGAACTAGTGGTTCTACTGGATCCTCAGGTTCAAATGGAGCTAATGGAACTAGTGGTAAAGCAGGTACATCAGGTTCTTCAGGACAATCTGGTACTTCAGGTACTTCAGGTACAGCTGGATCTACAGGCACAAGTGGTATTGCAGGATTATCAGGCCAATCATCTACATCAGGAACTACAGGTTCTTCAGGTTCAAATGGAGCTAATGGAACTAGTGGTAAAGCAGGTACATCAGGTACTTCAGGTTCTGTAGGCTCTTCAGGACAAGGAAATACTTCGGGTACTTCAGGCACTGCAGGTTCAACTGGAACTAGTGGTATAGCAGGACTATCAGGTCAAAGTGCTACAAGTGGCACTTCAGGTAGTACTGGTTCCTCAGGTTCAAACGGAGCTAATGGAACTAGTGGTAAAGCAGGTACATCAGGTTCTTCAGGACAATCTGGAACTAGTGGTACTAGTGGCACAGCTGGATCTACAGGTACAAGTGGTATTGCAGGTTTAGGAGGTCAATCTTCTACATCAGGAACTACAGGTTCATCAGGTTCAAATGGAGCTGGAGGAACTAGTGGCAAATCAGGCACTTCAGGAACTACAGGCTCTTCAGGTTCTACAGGACAATCCGGTACTTCAGGAACTTCAGGTACCGCAGGTTCTACTGGAACCAGTGGTATAGCAGGACTATCAGGCCAATCAGCTACTTCAGGTTCTTCAGGAACAAGTGGTAAAGGAGGAACAAACGGTACTTCAGGCCTTTCAGGTACAAGTGGTTCTTCAGGAAATTCTGGAACTAGTGGCACCTCAGGTCTTTCAGGAACAAGTGGTTCAACTGGTACTAGCGGTAAAGATGGAACTAGTGGTACTTCAGGTTTATCAGGCACTTCAGGTTCAGCCGGAACCTCAGGTAAAGACGGAACTAGCGGTACCTCAGGAAAATCAGGAACATCAGGTTCATCAGGAAATAGTGGAACAAGCGGTACTTCGGGCACAGCTGGATCTACAGGTACTTCAGGTATTGCTGGTTTATCAGGTCAATCATCTACATCAGGAACTACAGGTTCTTCAGGTTCAAATGGAGCTAATGGTACTTCAGGTTTATCTGGAACTAGTGGTTCAACAGGAACTGCAGGTAAAGGAGGAACAAATGGTACTTCAGGTTTATCAGGTACAAGCGGTTCAACTGGAACCTCAGGTAAAGACGGAACTAGTGGTACTTCAGGTCTTTCAGGTACCTCGGGTTCTAGCGGTACTTCAGGTAAAGATGGGACAAATGGTACCTCAGGAAAATCAGGAACATCAGGTTCTTCAGGAAATAGTGGAACAAGTGGAACCTCAGGTACCGCAGGTTCTACTGGAACTAGTGGCATAGCTGGATTATCAGGCCAAAGTGCAACTTCTGGTTCTTCAGGCACCTCAGGTAAAGGAGGAACAAATGGTACTTCAGGTTTATCTGGAACTAGTGGTTCAACAGGAACCGCAGGTAAAACAGGTACTTCAGGTACTGCAGGTACTTCAGGTTCAACTGGAGCTGCAGGAGCTAGCGGTATCTCAGGATTAAGTGCAACTTCAGGAACTGCAGGTACATCCGGCACAAACGGCACTTCAGGTCTTTCAGGTACCTCAGGTTCTAGCGGTACTTCGGGTAAAGATGGAGCAAACGGTACTTCAGGTTTATCAGGTACCTCAGGTTCAAGTGGAACCGCAGGTAAAGGAGGAGGAAGTGGTACTTCAGGCACTTCAGGAACTAGTGGTTCATCAGGTACCAGCGGTAAAGATGGAGCAAGTGGCACTTCAGGTCTTTCAGGTACAAGCGGTTCAACTGGAACTGCTGGTAAAGGAGGAGGCAGTGGCACTTCAGGCACCTCAGGTACTTCAGGTTCTACAGGTACAAGTGGTATTGCTGGTTTAGCAGCTTTAAGTGCAACTTCTGGTTCATCAGGAACCTCCGGTAAAGTAGGAGCTGATGGTACTTCAGGTCTAAGCGGTACTTCAGGTTCAAGTGGAACCGCAGGTAAAAACGGAGCAAACGGCACCTCAGGCCTAAGCGGTACTTCAGGTTCAAGTGGTACTGCAGGTAAAGACGGAGCAAATGGCACCTCAGGCCTAAGCGGTACTTCAGGTTCAAGTGGCACTTCAGGTAAAGATGGAGCAAACGGCACCTCAGGAAAATCCGGAACATCAGGTTCTTCAGGAAACTCAGGAACTAGTGGTACTTCAGGTACTTCGGGCTCAACAGGTACTTCAGGTATTAATGGTCTTTCAGGTCAATCTGCTACTTCAGGTTCTTCAGGAACAAGTGGTAAAGGAGGAACAAACGGCACTTCAGGTCTTTCAGGTACAAGTGGTTCAACCGGAACTTCAGGTAAAGGAGGAGGAAGTGGTACAGCAGGTACAAGTGGTACTTCAGGCTCAACTGGAGCCGCAGGAGCTAGCGGTATCTCAGGATTAAGTGCAACTTCAGGAACTGCTGGATCTTCCGGTACAAATGGTAATGGTGGTAATTCAGGTGGTTCAAGTACATCTGGTTCAAATGGTACAGCAGGTACTTCAGGAGCATCAGGAACAAATGGTACTTCATTTATAGGTTCTTCAGGCACAAGTGGAACTTCAGGTAAAACAGGTACTGCAGGTACTTCAGGTAAAGCTGGTACATCTGGTACTAGTGGTGGTGGTGGAGCTTCTGCAACCCCAACTCCAGCCTCAAATATCCCTTCAATTAACGGGTTTAGAGATGCACAAGTTCCTGATAATACAGGTTTAACAGCATATGGTTGGTTAGTGTTTAATATCGGAGGTACTGATTATTGGGTTCCTGCTTGGAACTTATAATAAAGCTTGGATATTTATAAATAAGTTATTATATTATTGTTATATTTTAAAAATAGTCTATGAAAAAATTACTGTGTGTTGCACCCCATTTGTCGACAGGCGGACTTCCACAATATCTTACTAAAAAAATTGAATTAATTAAAGATGATTTTGAAATCTATCTTGTTGAATGGGATAATTTAACAGGGGGAGTTTTAATTGTTCAAAGAGAACGTTTACAGAATATGATTCCTGCTGAACGTTTTTTTGTATTAGGTGAAAATAAATCGGAATTTCTTAACATTGTTAATCGCATTAAACCCGATATTATACATTTAGAGGAAATTCCTGAATATTTTATGGACCATGAAATTGCGTCAACACTATACAGGCAAGATCGACCTTATTTTCTTGTAGAAACATCCCACGATTCATCATATGATACTACTAAAAAATCATTCTTCCCTGATAAATTCTTATTTGTCTCAGAATGGCAAGTACAACAATATAAAGATATTGATGTCCCTAAAAAAGTAGTTTATTATCCTATCGAGTATAAAGAACGTCCTAATCGTGAAGAAGCATTACGTGCTTTAGGGTTAGATCCAAATAAAAAACATGTTTTACATGTTGGTTTATTTACACCTCGTAAAAATCAAGCAGAATTTTTTGAATATGCTCGAATGCTCCCTGATATTCAATTTCATAGTGTAGGCAATCAGGCAGATAACTTCAAATGGTATTGGGAACCTTTAATGAAAGATGTTCCACCAAACGTAACTTGGTGGAATGAACGTAAAGATGTAGATAATTTTTACAAGGCAATGGATTTATTTTTGTTTACCTCTCGAGGCACAAACACAGATAAAGAAACCATGCCTTTGGTAATCCGTGAATCTATTTCATGGAACATGGAACTACTTATTTACAACCTCCCAGTGTATATGAATTATTGGGATCAATTCGATAATGTAAATTATCTTGATTTTAACAATAAAGAAAAAAATGCTAAAACTATTGAATCACTTTTAGGTTTAAATGATGAGATTGTTTATAAAGCATTAGATGTTAATCCTGAAGAAGAAGCATTTATTATTTCTACATACCCTGTTACCCAAGCAGTTATTAATACTACTAAAGAGTGTATTCAAGCTATTAAAGCAACAGGTCGTAAAGTTATTTTAACCTCGCATATTCCTATTCCTAAAGAATTAGATGATATTGTAGATTATTCAATTAATGATAATCATAACATTTTAACAAAGCATACATTTTATACTAATTCGTGGACTAATCAACATGATTGTAATGCTCATATCAATTTAAGAGGTGAAGATAATGATGTTTATCATGGTCCTACTTGTTATACAAATTATTATAATGGTGCTGCTTTAGCACAAGGGTTAGGAATTAAAAAAGTATATTTTCTTAACTATGATTATATTTTACAAGATGTATCTTATGTAAACAAAATTAGTTCTGTATTAAACTATAAAGATGCTTTTTTTGGTAAAGATCAAGCATCAGAAGGAGATCAAATTACAACTTGGTTTTTAGGTATTCGTCCTGAATTTTTCTTACAAAAACCTAAAATTGATACTGCCGAACAGTATGATGCTTTAATGCATGAGTGGGGTTCTGAATCTAATGGTTTAGAAAACTTAATGTATCATGGATTTAAAAATAGTACAAATGTTCATTGGGAAGATAGAGATAAATTTCAAGAAGAATGTACTAAAACCTTCTTTCACCAAGACTATTCGCGAGTAGAATATTTTACAGTATTACCTATCTCTAATATCCCAGGACATTTTGCCCCATTTGTTCAAATTTCAAACAATAATGATAGTCGTTTTATTAATTATACTTTAATTAAAAATGGTGTTATTATTAATGAAGCTAAATTTGAGGTTAAAAGTAAATTCTATACCTATGATTTAGTTCAATTTGATTTTGAAAGTACTTATATTGTTAAGTGGGATTTATATGATTTAGATACTAAGGAATTTATTGAATCTAAAGAAGTTATTGTAGATAATAACTACTATAATAATGAATTAGAAAAAAATGGTACATTTGAATATAAACTTCAATTTAATAATAAACCAAAAATTAAATTGATGCATCTAGTTACTGAACCTAATTCTAATCCTAAAGAAATTCGTTCAATAGAAAGTGTATTTGACTTTTGTGAGAAAACCGGTATTAAATACGAACAACGTATAAATGAAATTTATAAAGATATCCCACCAACAGATACTTGTAATCGCCCAGATGATGTTCAAGATGTTCCTGGTTATTATAAATTAGCCCCGGGTCATTATGGTTGTTATTTAGCTCATACTAATGCTATTTTAGCTGAAGATAATAAAGATTATGATTATGTTTTGATTTTTGAAGGTGATGTTATTATTGATTCAGATTATCAAGAATTATATAATTCATTAATTCGTTTTTCTAGAATTGCAAGAGAACAAGACCAAGATATTATTGGATTTGGAAATCCATCTAACAACCGTAACTTAAATGGACCTAAAGTTGAAGACATTTATACAAATGTAACACCATTCATCCCAGCTCAATCATATTTAATTAATAAAGATAAAATTAGTTATCTTCAATATATGGTTAAAAATACTCCTTGGGATGCTTTTGATATGTGGGTTTGTAATGTTGCTCAACTTAAAGTAGGCACAGCCGAAAAAATTTATACTAAACACCTCCCAGGATTTAGTATTATTGAACAAGAATTTAAAGGAATGGATGAAAATAGCCCTGAAATTTACGCAGCAGAATGAACAGTTTTAAAGTAATCGAAGGGTTTTATTTTCCACAAGATGTGGATGAAAATTGGCTTATCAATGTAAAAAAAGAAATTTGGGAAGAACATGAATACGATCGTCATGGGTTGCAAATTCGTCCTTATGATATTGTTTTAGATTTAGGAGCTAATGTTGGAAGTTTTACAAAATATGCCTTAAATAAAGGAGCACATCATGTTTATTCTTTTGAATGTTCTGAAAATTATTATAATTGTTTAGATTTAAATTTTTGTAATAATCCTAAAGTAACAACTATAAAAGGATTTGTTAGTGATAGAATAGAACCAAACCATTATAATTTTACAACTATTTTCAATCAGTTTAAATTAAGTAAAGTTGATTTTTGTAAGATTGATATCGAATATTGGGAATATCCTTTATTATTAAACGCTACACCCCAAGAAATTTCTCGAATAAATCAATTTGCTATTGAAGTTCATGACATATATGAAAATTATTATAAAATATTTGAAATCTTAGAAATGTTTAGTAAAAATAACTTTGCAACTAATTTTGAACATATTCATAAAGATTATAACTTAGGTATGATTTACGCTAAAAATAAAAACCTATGAAAATTTGCCATGTAGATCCCGCTTGTGGTTTAGATATTCCTCCTAAAAACTGGGGGGCTATTGAAAAAATTATTTGGGAATTTGAAGTAAACCAAAGAAAATTAGGCCATGAATCTACTCATCGTCTTGGGGGGTATATAAACCTTGGTGAGTTTGATATTGTCCATTGTCATGTAGCTAATTTAGCAATTGATCTTAAACATCGTGGCATACCCTATATCTATCAATTACATGATCACCATGTAATGTATTATGGTGAAGATTCTCATGTTTATAAAGAAAATTTAGAAGCTATTGAAGGTTCTTTAATTTCACTTATGCCTGCTAAATGGTTAGTAGATTATTTTAAACACCCTAAATGTGTTTATTTTCCACATGGAGTAAATACTAATGATTTTTATCCTAAAACTATATCTAAACCTAGACCTATTGAACCAAAACTACTTATGTTAGCTAATAATGGTATGGGTGGTAAAAATGGACATGATAGAAAAGGATTTGCTTATGGTGTAGGTTTAGCTATGAAACGTAATTTGCCTATTACAATTGTAGGTCCTAAAAACAATGAAAATTGGATAAATGAAAATTTATGGGTTTTAAATTACCCCAAACTTAAATTTATTTGGGAACCCTCAAATTTAGAATTAAGACAAATTTACTGGAACCATGATATTTTCTTACATCCTTCAGAATTAGAAGCGGGTCATCCTAACCTTACATTATTAGAAGCAGCAGCTTGTGGTTTGCCTATTATAGGATGGATTGAAATGGAAACTGATTTTTTTGGAATGTGGAGAGCTCCTCGCAATATATTCCGTATGGAAGAAGGTTTAAATGATATTTTAAACCAATGGGATCACTACACCAAATCAGCAATTCAAACTGGTAAAGATTTTAGTTGGGAAAATAGAACAAAAGATTTAATAAACATTTATAATCAAGTGTTATGAAAAAAGAATTAATACAAGAATACAACACCTTAGTAAACCTTAGATTGCCTATTAAAACTTTAGGTAATACTTTTAACATTAATTTTATTGAAGGAGCATTTGTTGAAGTTTCAGGTAGTCAGAAAAAAAATTATAGAGTTATAATTACAGATAATTCTAATAATGAAATTATCCATGATACTGTGATTACAAACAATATGTGGACTCGAACTAATCGTAAATATTTTACAAATTGGGGTATTAAAGTTTATGATAAAGAAACTAATGAATTAGTATTTGAACATAATTATGATGCTAAAGGTAAACGAGTTTATATTCATCTAGATTCATCAGCTATTGGAGATACTTTAGCTTGGTTTCCTTATATTGAAGAATTTAAAAAAGTTTGGGGTTGCCATGTTATAGTATCAACTTTTAAAAATGAATGGTTTCAAGATTTATATCCTGAACTTGAATTTATAGAACCCGGAAAAGAAGTATTTGATTTATATGCAATGTATGGAATTGGTTGGTTTTATAATGATGATAGAACCTTTAATAAAGATAGAGTACCTCGTGATTTTAAACCAATTCCTTTACAAGCTACCGCAACTGATATTTTAGGACTAAACTATAAAGAAATCAAACCCAGAGTTAATTTTAAAGATACAGGACGTCCTATTGAAGAAAAATATGTTGTAATTGCACCTCATGCTTCAGCTCACGCTAAGTATTGGAATTACCCCGGTGGTTGGCAAAAAGTAATTGATGAATTGAATGAAGAGGGTTATAAGGTAATGATGATTACACATGAACCCTTAAATGATGATTGGCACGATTCTAAATTAGGAGGTACTTTACAAAATGTAATTGATGAAACCGGTGATAAACCTATTGAAGTAAGAATGAACCAAATTAAACATGCCGAAGCTTTTATTGGTGTTGGTAGTGGTTTATCTTGGTTAGCATGGGCTATTGGAACTCCTGTTGTTTTAATTTCAGGATTTAGTGAAGAACATACTGAATTTGAAGACTGTGAGCGTATTGGTGCCCCTAAAGGATTTTGCAGCGGATGTTTTAATCGTGAATGGTTAAATCCTGGTGATTGGGAATGGTGTCCTGATCATAAAGACACACCCCGCCAATTTGAATGTACTAAATCTATTACTCCTGCAAAAGTAATTAGTTCTGTAAAAAAAGTTTTACATTTTTGATAAAAGTTATAATATTTATTTATAGGGAAAAATACAATTTAGTTAAAAAAACAATTTTAGCTTAAATTGACTTTTAAAAAAAAATATAATATTTATAACAAAACATAACCTAAATCAAAATGGCAGAAACATTATTATCACCGGGTGTATTAGCTAGAGAGAACGACATGTCGGCTATCACATCACAACCGATTCAAGCTGGTGCCGCTATTCTTGGTCCTACAGTAAAAGGACCAGTTGGCATTCCTACATTGGTTACCTCTTATAGTCAATACGTAAACAAATTCGGTACTACTTTTACAAGCGGGAGTGAAGTTAAATCATTTTTAACCTCAATTTCAGCTTACAACTATTTCTCAAATGGTGGTACTACATTGTTAGTAACAAGAGTAGCAAGTGGCTCATTCACATCAGCAACTTCAACTGTAATTACTGGTAGCGACGCTGACGTAACTTCATTTACTTTAAAAACATTTGGTCAGGGTGTTATCATGAACAGTTCTGGTTCTGAAACTAACGGAGCTTTAGTAAGTGGTTCATCCGATAACTTAAGATGGGAAATTGTTTCTAACAACACATCTTCAGGCACATTCAACTTGTTGATTAGAAGAGGTGATGACACTACAAACGAAAAAACTGTATTAGAAACTTGGGCTAACTTATCACTTGACCCTTATGCTGATAACTATATCTCTAAAGTAATTGGTGATTCTTATTCAGTAGTTGATACTTCAGACGCAGTTCCTTATGTTAAAGTTTCTGGTTCATATCCTGCTAAATCAAATTACGTATACGTTTCTCAAGTAAGTAATACTCCTAACTATTTTGATAATAACGGAAATGCTAAAGCTGCATTTACTGGTTCATTACCTAAAGTAGCAAGTGGCTCATTTGCAGGAGCTACTGGTACTATTACTCATGGAAGTGATTTGTACTACCAAAACATTACAGGTGCTAATAACTTACAAGGTGTTAGAGCAGCTGACTATACTCAATCAATTAACTTATTGAGCAATGCTGATGAATATCAATTTAATTCAATCACAGCTCCTGGTTTGATTATCGGTCAAGCTTCTTCAGTTGTTACTTCATTGATCAATATGGTTCAAGAAAGAGGTGATGCAATTGCTGTTGTAGATCCTGCAGTTTACGGTGCTACATTAAACACAATGACTTCCAATGCCGGAGCTTATAATTCTAGCTACGCTGCTACTTACGCTCCTTGGTTACAAACCACAGATCCTGAATCAGGCAACTTAGTATGGGTTCCTGCCTCAACAATGATCCCTGGAGTATATGCTTACAACGATAAAGTAGGTGAAGCTTGGTTCGCACCTGCTGGTTTGAATAGAGGTGGATTAGCTACAGTAGTACGTCCTGAAAGAAAATTATCTCAATCTGATAGAGATACATTATATCAAGGAAAAGTAAACCCGATCGCTTCATTCCCTGGAGCTGGAACAGTAGTATTTGGTCAGAAAACATTACAGACTAAAGCAACTGCACTTGACCGTATCAATGTTAGAAGATTGTTAATTGAACTTAAATCTTACATTTCTCAAGTATCTGATAATTTAGTATTTGAACAAAATACCGCATCTACTAGAAATGCATTCTTAAGCCAAGTTAATCCTTACTTACAATCAGTACAACAACGTCAAGGTTTGTATGCATTTAAAGTAATTATGGATGATAGCAATAACACAGCAGACGTAATCGACAGAAATCAGTTAGTAGGTCAAATTTACTTACAACCTACTAAAACAGCTGAATACATTTTGTTAGATTTCAACGTGTTGCCAACTGGAGTTAGCTTCCCATCATAAAAGTTTAAAAATTGAATATTTATAATAAAACACATTAATTATAACGCAAAATGGCAGTATTAGATCCCAACGAAATTTTCTTTACAGCTTTCGAACCGAAAGTACAGAATAGATTTATCATGTATGTAGACGGTATTCCATCGTATACTATCAAAGCAATCTCATCTGTCGGCTTCTCGCAGGAAGAAATTGTACTCAATCATATCAACACCTATAGAAAAATTAAAGGTAAGTTGAAGTGGAATGACTTAACATTAACTTTATTCGATCCTATCACTCCTTCAGGTGCTCAAGCAGTAATGGAATGGGTACGTTTACACCACGAATCAGTAACTGGCCGTGATGGTTATTCAGATTTCTATAAGAAAGATGTAACTATTAACGTATTAGGTCCTGTAGGTGACAAAGTATCAGAATGGGTTATTAAAGGTTCCTTCATTAAATCAGCTGAATTCGGTGAATACAACTGGGATAACGAAGCAGCTGCCCAAAACTTAACAGTAGTGTTAGGTATGGATTACTGCGTATTGAATTACTAAGAAAATTTTGCGATTTTTTTAAAGAGAGCTTGGCTTATGTCAAGCTCTTTTTTATATTGTATATGTATTATCGATAATAGTTATTAATTAATAAAATCTATGGAACAAGAAAATCCACAAGTTGTTGAACCAACTCCTTCACTAGTTAAGGACCCAACAGTTCACTCATTCCAGTTTCCTACCGAAACTGTAGAGTTGCCCTCTAAAGGTTTACTCTATCCCGAAGGTCACCCATTGTCAGGAGGTACTATTGAAATGAAGTACATGACTGCCAAAGAAGAAGACATTTTAACTAACCAAAATTACATTTCTCAAGGTATTGTATTAGATAAACTATTGCAGTCCCTAATTGTAACTAAGGTTAATTATGATGATATTTTTATTGGTGATAAAAACGCTATCTTAATTGCTTCTCGTATTTTAGGATATGGTAAAGATTATACTTTCGAGTATGATGGTGAAGAACATACAATTGATTTAACTACAATTGAAAATAAACAACTTAATTTAGAATTGTTTACTAAAGGTAAAAATGAATTTACCTATGTACTTCCTGCTTCTAAAGTAGAAGTAACTTTCCAGTTAATTAATGGAGGTCTTGAAAAGAAAATTGAACAAGAACTTAAAGGTTTAAAGAAAATCAATAAAAATGATGTTCCTGAACTTACTACCCGTTTAAAGTATATTATTACTTCTGTAAATGGGGATAATAGTCCTAAAAGTGTTCGTGATTTCATTGATAACTATATGTTAGCTAGAGATTCAAAAGCTTTAAGAGAATATGTTAGAGATATCCAACCAGATATTGATATGGATATTAGTATCAATGTAGGTGGGGAAGATCAAATTATTACATTACCCCTGGGAGCCAACTTTTTTTTCCCTGACGCCTGAGGAAGCTCTAGTTTATAGAGGAGACGTATTTACACAAATTCACGAGATAGTATTTCATGGTAAAGGCGGCTATGATTGGGTGAGCGTGTATAATATGCCTTTATGGCTTAGAAAATTTACGTGGCATAAGCTTGTTGAGTGGTATGAAAAAGAAAATAATCAAAATTCATCCCAAAACGTAGCTGAACAATCCATTGCAAATATGAAAGCTGCAGGTGCAGTATCAAAACCACAACAAACTGTTCCTGATTACATTGCGAAGGCGTCAAGAAAATGACGCCTTCCAATATTTATACCATATACATTGACCTGATTAAAACATGGCAAAGCAAAACGAAGGAGAAAGAATAAAAAAGATTGCAGATGAAACCCAAGTAGTGGTTGAAGATGCTCTTAGAAGTATTGCATCCAACATTGGTGATATTTTTGCCCAAGCTTTAACAGCAGGACAAAACTCTGCCAAAACCTTAGCCAAAGACGTTACAGGTACAATTAATAGCTTAGCTAAGTCTACAGACGTATTGGTTAGAAACCAAGAAAAAGCTAATAAAGGTATTCTAACCTATAAAGATATTACAGCTGAAATCCAAAACCGCACAGCTAAAATCCAAGCATTAAAAAATCAAATTGAAATAGCTGAAAGAAGTGGTGTTGGAAACGCTAAACAATTAAAAAATGAATTAGCTAAAATTGAATCATACAACAAAGAAGTTGAAGATTCAATGCAAGCCCAGTTAAAATATTCTAAGGATATTAGCCAAACCATGGGACTCACAGGTTCTGCTATTAAAGGTATTGGAAAGTTAGCTGGAAAATTAGGTTTTGATGGAATAGCTGATACCCTTCAAGAAGCTCAAGATAGAGCTGCAGCTATGGCTAAAAAAATAGTTGACGCTAAGGGAAATGCTGGAGGGCTTGGTTCTAAATTTAAAATTTTAGGTTCTACTTTTGCATTTTTAGGTAAATCTTTAATTAAACATTTATTTGATCCTTTAGTTATGATTAAAGGGGCAGTTAGTTTAGTTAAAGGAGCTTTTGGACTAGTTGGTAAAGTTGTTCGCAAGTTTATCGATATGGGTAAAGAAGCTAAAGATAAGTACATGGAGGTAGCTCAAGTTACTTCTGGGGAAATGCAAGGTTTAGCTCGAAACATTGGTTTAAGCCAAGAAGCAGCCGGTAAATTATATAGTCAAGTAGCAGGATTAGGTCCTACATCGGGTCAAGCCGCATCTGCTATAGAAGGTATTTACAATGCTATGAACTCCACAGAACAACTATCAGGTAAAACCTTAGATAGATTTGTTAAATTAAACATTTATGCTGGTTATTCTGCTGAATCTTTAGCGGCAGCACAAAAATATGCTAAAATTTTAGGTGAAGATGCCGGTACGGTTGTTGACGAGATGAATAACCAAATTGCAGCTCAAATTAAATCACAAAATATAGCAGTTAGTCAAAAAGTAGCATTTGAAGCTGTGAATAAAACTTCTCGTAATATTCAAAGAGCATTAGGAGGTTCAAAAGATGCAATTATAGCTGCCGTTCTTTCATCTAAAAAATTAGGTTTAGAATTAGAAGATGCTTTAGATTCTGCTAAAGGATTCTTAAACTTAGAAGAAAGTATTTCATCTGAACAAGAATTAAGATTATTAACTGGTAAAGATATTGATCTTACCAAAGCAAGAGAATTAGCAGCAACACGTGACTTTGCTGGATTAAATAAAGAAATTGCTCGTATTACCAAGCAAATTGGAGGTGATGCTTCAAACAACCAATTTATTATGGATGCTATCACTAAAACTTTAGGTATTAGTGAAGACAAAGTATCATCTATTTTGGATGCTAACCGAACAATGACTACTGTTCAAGGAGACTTAAATAATAGTTTACAAAAAGGAGCAGATATTCGAAAAGGAGCGGCAACTATGGCTGAATCCGAAGAAATGAGACAAAGAGGTTTAGCAGCAAGATTAGGAAAATTTGGTGCTGCTTTCAAAAGCTTTGGAGATTGGGTTGACAGTTTCATGATTTCTATCAAGGAACCAATAATGGAATTGTTTGGGGGTCAATTTGAAGCTTGGTGGATGAATGATGAAACCAAGAAAATATTTGAAGATATAAAAGAAAATATTGTGGGTATGCTTCAGATGATGACCCAAGAGGGAGGTAAAATACATGGAGTGTTCAAAGCAGTTTTTGACCCTCAATCAGGTTTTATTAATAAAGGTTTACGTGATGTAAGAGCTATATTGACAGGAGGTGACTTAACTAATCCCGAATCATTTATAGGAAAAGCATATAATTTCTTTAAAGAACTTAAAAATTCTGAAACATTTAGAGCTTTAAAAGAAGGAATGGAAGCCGGTAGAAAAGCTGTGCTTGTAATTGTCAAAATGTTTGATAAGTTGCTCCAAAATCCAATGTTTAAAACATTGTTAACTTCATTTATTGCAGGAGCTGCTGCTAAAAAAACATTAGAATTCATATTCCCAGGTTTAGGTAAAATGTTTGAAAGAGGAGCAACATCCTTTAATCCTTCATTTGTAAGAGTAACTAATATGCCTGCAGGAGGAGTACCTGGTATGAATCAGTCAGCATCCGATATGATGTATGGTCCTTCGACTTCATCCGGTCCTTCCAACACTAGCGGTCCTCGAAAAAAAGATGGTACACTTGATAGACGTTATAAATCTAATAAAACCCCTAAACCTACTACTCGTAGTAGATTTAAACCAAGACTACGAGGGAATGCTGGGGCAATGCTTTTAAATCTAGGATTAGGATTTGGAATGCAAGCACTGTCCGGAGCATTTTCAGGAGGTGAAGAAGAACAACAAGGTGGTGGTGTAGATGCAGGTGCGGCTGTAGCCGCGGCAGCAGCCCAAGCTAAAAAAGATAAAGATGCCAAGAAAAAAGCTATAGAAGCCTCTATTGAAACCTATAGTAAAGTATCTCAAGATGATACATCTAAAAAAGTTACTTTAGAATATAGAGGAACAAAATATACAGGTGATAATTTAGCTCAAGCTAAGGCCTATGCTTTAGCTGGTGAAGTTAAAAGAGAATTAGGAAACGATAAAGATGCTAAATCAGCCGCTGATAAAGTTGCTAAAGACCTTAAGAAAACAACAGAGAAAAAAACAAGTTGGTGGGATTCAATAAAAAGCGTAGCGGCAGGTGCCGGTAATATGGCTTTATCAATGACCCCCATGGCTTTAATGGGACTTGGAAACAAAGGACCAGAAGCAGAAGCTCAAGGATCAAAAGGATCAAAAGGATCAAAAGGATCTCAAGGACCAAAAACAAAACCAAAACCAAAACCAAAACCAAAAGCCCAACAAGGATTTTTTGGAAAAATGTGGAGTGGTATCAAATCTACAGCTTCTAAAGCTTATAAAGGTGCTAAAAACTTAGTAGGAAATGCTGGTAAAGCTATAAGCAATGCCAGTGATTGGGGTATGAAAAAAGTAAAAGATTGGTTTGCTAAAAATATAGGAAGTAAAATTAAACCTATGTTTAAAGCTGCTAAAGGTCCTGTAGGTACTTTTATGAAAAAACTTTTTGGCAAAATCCCAGTTTTAGGAGTTCTTATGGAAGCTTTATTTGCGGGTCAAGATGTTAATGCTATCATGAAAGAAGGAGGATTAACTCGTGGTGAAACTGAATCTGAAATTGGTAGAACTATTATTAGTAGTGGTTTAGGTTTATTAGGAGGATCATTAGCAGCCGCTGGTGTTTCAAGTTTGCAAGCTGTAGGTATTCCCGGTTGGTTGCTTTCAACATTAGCTTATACAGGAGGTGATGCTTTAGGCAGAATGCTTGGAAGTGCTATTTCAGATTACGTAGGGGGCCCTTCATTAGGTAAATTAGTATTAAATACCTTTGGGGATGATATGGTTTCTCGTCCAGGATATGGTAAACGTACATTATTTGGTCCTGAGGGTGCTGTTCAATTAAATGACAAAGATACAGTAATTGCTGGTACTAATTTATTTGGAGACGATGTTGTAAGTGCTCCTAAGGGTGCAGTAAGTTTAGGTAGTGCCGATGTATTAAATGAACTTAGAGCATTACGTATGGTTATGGAACGATTAGCAGCTAAAGAAGGCACAGTAACTTTAGATGGTAATAAAGTAGGTACAGCATTAGGAATTTCAGCATACAGAATGCAATAATTTAATATTTATAACAAAACATTTAATATAAAAAACTATGGCCTTAATTAATTCATTAAACCAAACAAACTTAGGATTGAATGGTGCTACCCCTTCTGGATATACTCCTGCTAACTTGGTTAATTCCTTGAATTCTACTCAGTTAGACATTAACAATGGAGCAACACCTTCAGGATACACTCCTGCTAACTTAGTTAATTCTTTAGGTTCAACTCAATTAGACGTTAATAACGGAGTAACTCCTGCTGGATACACTCCTGCTAACTTAGTTAATTCCTTGAATTCTACTCAATTAGACCTCAATAATGGAGTAACTCCTGCAGGATATTTAAGTAATCTTCCTCAATAATAAAGAATGCCTTTATTAGATCTAAAAACTGATTTAACATCCGTTCCTTTTGGTATGGATAGACCCAACGGGGGTTCTAGTAAACAACCGTTTATCGTAAAAGATATTCCGGGTAAGGATAAAACCTTTTTAGATCAAATCGGAGACGAAAGTACAGGAGACTATGGTATGACCGTTGGTAACACCTTCGGTTTTAGAAATGCCCTATTAAACCCAGGAACAGCTTTAGATGATGTAGAACGTTTATATAAACTGTATACCCAAACTAGTACAGGATTAGTATTTGAAGCTAAACAAGTAGCTTTAGGATTATTATCTGAACCTACAGCGGTGTGGAATCCTCTAGCAGTTGGTGCCCAAGAATTACTTAATATTCCTGGAATAGGACACATTCCTTCATTTCTTAACCCCAACATCAGGGAAATTTTCACTTACCCTGAACCTGGTCCTACTGATTTTAGAGCAGCTAATAGACTAAAAGCTGGTCAAACTGATGTTTATCAATTAGGTAGTCCCGGGGATGGTACTAATCCTCTTCTTAGAGGTAAAGTTCCTGGAACTGATAATAAATTAGGAACTTCTATTGTAAGGAGTAGAAAACATTATAATGTAGTTTACGATAAAAAAGATGCGATTAACTTAAATGTTAATGATACAACTCCTATACAAAACATTGCTCCCTTATCTTCCACAGCCGATAAAATGGCTTTGGTTAATTTGTATACGGCCCCTGATTCTGTAGCAAAATCAAAAGAAATATCAGGCGACATCCCTTCAGATTTTATAAAGTTTAAAATTAAAGTAGTAGATAACGATAATCCTTCACAATTTACTCATATTCACTTTAGAGCATTTTTAGAAAGTTTCTCTGACTCATTCAGCGCAGAGTGGTCTGACCAAAAATTTGTTGGTAGAGGAGAAGCATTTTATAGATATGGTGGTTTTAGTCGTTCTAATAGTTTAAGTTTTAAAGTAGCTGTTCAATCTCGCCAAGAACAAAGAACACTATATGAAAAACTTACTTATTTAGCTTCACTAACAGCCCCAGATTATAGTTCTAATGGTTTTATGAGAGGAAGTTTAATTTATTTAACTGTAGGAGACTATTTAGTAGATGTTCCTGGTGTATTAGGAGGATTAAGTCTTACTATTGATCCAAACTCTCCTTGGGAAATTGCTAAATTAAATAATGGTAAAGAAGATAAAAATATTGCTCAATTGCCGCATGTGATTACAGTTGATAGTTTTGAATTTAAACCAATCCATAACTTTGTACCACAAAAAGGATCTAAATTTATTGGATATGATAATTGGGACTCTGATACTAAACAAAGTGATTTAATTAAAGATGGTACTATAAGAGCACCAAAATCTTCTTCATCATCTATTGTTACAGTACCTACTTTAGCTCAATCCCAAGCATCTCAAGGAACTAATTATCCAACTCCCCCATTCGCATAATAAGTTATGAACAGATATTCAAAAATACCACAAAATTCAATAGGTCAAGGGAATTCTTATTATTATTCCCCTAAATATCCTTCAATTCCCTTTTCTTCAACTGATTTATATTTTATAATGCAAGAAGGGGATAGATTAGATTTATTAGCTAACCAAATATATGGAGATCCTTCTTTATGGTGGATTATATCTTGTGCTAATCCTAATTTACCTCAAAATTCTTTTTACGTCCCCATTGGAACTCAAATTAGAGTACCCTTGGATGTCACAAATATCCTTCTTAAATTTGATCAAATAAATGGAGTTGTATAATGGGAAATCTTATAGGAAGTAATCCAAGAAAATTTGTTAAAACCCAAGTTGATCTAAGGCAGCAATTATTAGGGCTAGAAATTAGAGAACCTGAAGTTTTAACATGGTCTAATAACAATACAGCTTGGATACGAGCAGTATCATCAGTCAATATTTCTACACCCGAAAAAAGTGAAGCACTAACAGGAAGTAAAAACTTTCAGGGGGATTTATTAGCTAAAAATTTTATTCTTTATAACGGTGTATCTCGATTAGACAATGAAGGAAAATTAATCCAACCCTCAGGACTATATGATGGAAATCCCGATAATATTTTTAAAAATGTTTATGGTTTTGCTGGTGACAACCAACAAGTTGGATTAGTTCCTCCTCCAGGCATTGAATCTTTAGATATTAAAACTTATAACAGGGGTTCTTTTAGAAAAGCAACTTTAAAACTTAAGGCAAATAGTAAAAAGCAGTTTGATATTATTGAAGCTCTTTACATGCACCCTGGGTTTACTGTATTAGTTGAGTGGGGTCATACTCTATATTATACCCACAATGATATTGATGTATCATCTAAAAAATACGAACAAGCTACATTTAATACCCCAGCTTTTAGTAATTTTTTTAAAGATGATGTTAACCAAAACAATATTCTAGCTCTTATTAATTCTCATACTGCTACTACTTGTGGGAACTATGATGGTTTTTTTGGAAAGATAGTTAATTTTAAATGGTCTTTCGAAGAAGATAATAGCTATAGCATTACCGTAGATATTATCTCTATAGGAGATGTAATTGAATCCCTAACTATTAATAGATCTACAGCAATAGGTTCATCTCCCTTCGGAACAGAACCCCCACCAGAATCTACCCCAGGAACCCCAGAGAGACAACCAGAAACAGAGGCTGCTAGAACTACCCGAGAAAATAAAGAACAAGCTAATTTTCTAACCCGCGCAAAAAGAATAGGTGATAAACTTAGTAGAAATGCCGGTAATTTTTTAGCTACAGTATCTAGTGGGGCTAATATTACGGGAACAAAGGATAACAATGGAGGTACAGCTGATAGAACTGCTTATTCAAATTTTGTTCAATCCTTAAGTAGTGCCGATGTTAAAGCATTAGCAAGTGCAGGACTTGTAGCAGGTGAAAGTGGATTTGATAATGCACCAAAAACCACTTACACTGTAGAAACTGAAGCTGAAGAAGCTTTAAGTACAAGTTTAATAGCCAACAAAGATAAATCTCAGTTACATAAATATCTTTATGAGGTTTATGATAAACTAAAAAAGAATGAGTCTAAAGGAGCTAAAGTTAACACTTATAATTGTATTGATCCCCAATACAATCCAAAAAAATTACCCCAAATTCAAGTTTATGGAGATTCTACTTATAAAAATGAAGATGAAACTCCTTTTGACCCTAAAGAACAATTAGTAATTAAACCCCAAAGAAGAGCTAGAAGGACTAAAAGTGGAAGTAATGGTTCAAGTTATGCAAGTACTGTAACCGTTGAGTCTAAAAATTCACCTTACCAATATGTAAAATTATATCATATTTTAAGGTATATTGAAGAAAATTTATTAATTTACTCAAAGGATAAAGAAGGAAATAAAACTCCTCTTATAAAATTTGATCAAAATTATAAAGAGACTTATTGTTTTACTTATCCTACTCAATTTTCAACAGATCCTTCAGTTTGTATTATCCCTTTTAGAGTATCAGATTATAATAAAGATGAAGAAAAAGGAGATCCTCAATTAGGGTATTTGGTAGAAAACCAAATGTTTGAATGTTTTAAAGATGTTCTTGAAAACAAAAGTGAAGATACTAATTTTAGAATTCCTGGTCAACCTTACACTGCCAGGTTAATGTTTATTCATGTTAATTTACACTTTGTTGTTGATTGTTTAGAAGCATCTACTAATGAAAATGGAGTTATCTTATTAAGATTTTTAGAACAATTATTATCTGGAATCCAAGAAGCTTTAGGTAATGTTAATAAGTTAAATGTTACTTATGACCATGATATTAATACTATTAAGTTTATGGACGATATTCCTCTAGATCCTAATTTTTTAAAACTAGTAGACCCTACTAATTTTGATGACAGATATAAAACACTATTCAATGTTTATGGGTGGAGACCTGGAAGATCTAAAAAATTTGATTCTACTAGTTATTTAGATGTTACAGGAAACTCCCTCCCAGGATATGGTAATGTTCAAAATGGAAGTTTTGTTTATAGTGTAAATTTAGATTCTGGTTTAACCCCCCAATTTGCTACTATGCTAGCTATTGGAGCCCAATCCCGTGGAACATCAGATATTACCAATGCTACGGCTTTTAATAAATTCCATGAAGGGTTAAAAGATAGAATCATCCCTGATAAACTAAGTAAAGCTGTAGCAGAAAATCTTCCTCAAGGAGGAGAAACAATGTCTGAAGCAGAACTCAAAGAACTTAAATTTTTAAGATCTTCGGCCACAGCAAATGACCAAAAACGATATGCTGAGTTACTTGATAAGTATAAAAGAATTTATGGTAACTTTACAGATGCTTTAGAAATATTTAAAGATAATATTAAAATATTAAGAGCTAAAGAAGGTCTTATTGAAAAATTCTATCAAAGAGGTTTAGTAGTTGATAGTGAAATTTTAGATATAAACAGAAACATAAGTGGTAATGTTTCAAAATATGTAGTTTCACTTTTAAATGATGAAGGTGATGCTCCCCCTGCTAGTGGATTTATTCCTTTTGATTTAAATTTAACAATGTTAGGATTATCTGGGGTTCGTATGTATGAACGATTTTACATAGATCAAAACATCTTACCTTCAAGTTATAATAGAAATTTATCTTTTATTATTAAAGGAGTAGATCATAAAGTATCAAGCAAAGGGTGGGAAACTACTATTACAAGTTTAGCTGCTGTAAACAATGCTACCACTCAAAATAATTCAAATCTAAGTTTACCTAAAAACGAAATTGAACCTTCTACAAACCCATCAGAAGACGAATAATAAATTATGTATTATCCTAAGTCCCAAATAAAAACTAATTTATACACTAATGGAGATGAATATGAAACTCCAAAGGGTATTCCTTATGTAGGACAATACTGGAAAAGTTCAGATGGTAAAATTCACAGTGGTGTAGGACCCCAAGATAGAACTTCTATAATTTTATCTCCTATTACTTCTTCTAAAACTGCTGATTCAAATTTTAATATTAAAACTAGTACTGAAGATTTATCACCTGAAGTTTTAGGATATTTTCAAGCCAAAAACATTGATGTTAATAACCCCCCAACATTTAAAACACCTCAATATTATTTAAATATTCCTACTAGTGAAGATTATTTAGATGGATTCTATACAAGATATTTTGCTAAACAATCAAATAGAAACATCTATATTGAAATTAGTAAAGATACTTTTAATGATTTAAAATCATATAATCCTGATTACGAGTTTAATTTATATAAAATTTTTAAATTAGATTGGGTTATTAGCGGGGGTGATGAAACTTACGTTTCTGAACAAAATTACAATCTAGTAGAATATTACGAGAAAAAAATAGGTTACACTGCTTTTACTGAATACTTCTCAAATTACACAGAGTTCTATAGAGCGGGGTAATCCAAAAAAGGTTTTGTATATTTAAGTAAATGTTTTGGTTAATAGAAGATAGTGAACAACTGAGGGAATTCGACTGTCGAGGTTTTAAAGAAGTGTTTTTAGAGGTTATACCTCATAATTTCAACACCCACCCAATCCTCGATAGCGTTTCTACGTTGTATGTACGCCCTATAAACGCGAGTAAGGGATACATGATGTGCCTCGATCATAGTGAGGCGCTATCGCTTGATATACAACAAGTAACAGAGACATTAAGCAAAATTGAAAAAATATATGTGAGGGATAAAAAATCGGTATTACAATACTTACCGCTTAAAGCTCTCTTTGACATTCAACCCACATATAATACATATATACCAGAACTAACGTTCGCCCATAAATGGATCTATAAAAACAATTTAGATCATGCGGCTCCAAACCGATTAGTGCCTATTGTAAAACACTATGAATATTGTGAGTCGATTTTTCAAGATCTAAATGTATTTAATATAAAATGCCAAGACGATTATTGTCAATGGTTTAACAAAAAAAGTTCAATTGTGTTTTCCGCTATTGAAGCCAATGGACTTAAAATAAATAAAGAAGTATATGAAACGTTTTTTCACAAGGTTGAGGGGGAGTATGTTTACACCCAATATAATCTCAAAACCCTTACCACTAGACCCTCAAACAGCTTTGGAGGAGTCAATTTTGCTGCCCTCAACAAAGAAAATGGATGTAGGGGATCGTTTATTGCGCGTAATGATGGACTTATCGAGTTTGATGTTTCTGCTTACCACCCTACCTTGGCTGCTCGTCTTGTTGGTTATTCGTTTGGCAATAAAGATATTCATATGGACTTCGCAACAATGTACGGGGTGGATTACAAAAAAGCTAAAGAATTAACATTTAAACAACTATACGGAGGAGTTTTCGAACAGTATAAAAACCTGGAATTTTTTAGGAAAGTACAAGCGTATACTGATGATTTGTGGGACACTTTTCAATACCAAGGTTGGATTGAAATGCCTCAATCAAAGTATATACTTAGGAAAGAAAACACCGAAGATATGAAGCCGCAAAAGTTATTTAACTACGTACTACAAAACTTGGAAACGTCCACAAACGTTCTTATATTGTGGGAAATACTTAAATTTTTACGAGGTAAAAAAACAAAACTCGTGTTGTATACTTACGATGCTTTTTTGTTTGATTATGCTGAGGAAGAAAAACATTTATTAAAAGAAATTAAAAAAATTATAGAAAGCTTTGAATTGAGCACAAAAATTAGTTATGGAGACACTTATGACTTTACAAGAAGTTAATTATATGTATTCGGGACAATACGATTTTGAACAACCCGAAAATATTATAGATTTGAACAACAAGTTATTTTGCACCTTTACGTCTTTGGAGGACATGGATGCATTGGTTAATGATTTATCTTCACGTTATAGCATCATGTATAACAAAATGTTTGTTTTGCACGTTAAGAGCAATAACGAGTATGTTGTTACATATAATGTTGATCAAGGTAATGTGAATAATATCCCTGAAAACACAATTTTAGTACATCGTAAAAAAGACACAAATACTCTTTATACTATTAATGCCTTAAATGAATTAATTAAGGGATTGAATGGTGGTGTAGTTGACACACGTTATAAAATTGACTGGCAACACTACAAAAATTGTATTCTACTCACTCAGCACAACGAATTAAAGCAATTGAATACAAAGATTTTCAAGATTATTGAACTTTAATTTGGTGATTATACCAAAGGTTATTATATTTAGTTACATTAAAAATTAGTTATTATGGATTTGAACGAAATCAAAGCGCGCCTTAATCAGATGCAAAACGCATCTAACGGACAGAGCAAAGGCGATGGAAAACAATTGTTCTGGAAACCCTCGGTTGGTAAACAAACCATCCGCATTGTACCTTTCAAGTACAACTCCGCAAACCCCTTTACCGAAATGCAATTCTATTATGGAATTGGTTCTAAAAAGGTAATGTCTTCACCTACAAACTGGGGTGAAAAAGATCCAATTAAAGAATTTGCTAAACAATTGCGTCAATCAGATGATAAAGACAACTGGCGTTTGGCTAAAAAATTGGATGCTAAAACCCGTGTATTCGCACCTATAGTAGTGCGTGGTGAAGAATCTGAAGGTGTTAAATTGTGGCAGTTTGGTAAAGAAATTTACGAAGCATTTTTGCAGATGGCTGCTGATGAAGAAGTAGGTGATTTTACTGATATCTTGAATGGTCGTGATATTAAGTTGAATACTGTAGGTCCTGAATCTACTGGTACTCCTTACAACAAAACTACTATTGCTCCCTCAATGAAAACTTCTCAACTTTCGGATGATGAAGCATTGGTTGAAAAATTGTTGAATGATCAACCTGATCCTAAAAAAGTATTTAAGCCCTTGTCTTATGATGAGATGAAGAGTGCACTTCAAGAGTGGTTGTCGCCTGAAGATTCTGAAGAAGGTGATATCGTTTCTGAACCTGCTGAAGATTTTGATTCAGATATTAAAGAAGCACCTAAATCAAATTATTCACTTAGTGCTAAACCTGTTGTTAAAAAATCAAAGACAGATCAATTTGATGATTTGTTTGGAGAAGAAGACGACGATTTACCATTTTAATTAACAACACATGGCAAGAGGAAAAACATCCAAGTCCTTATCGGAGGCAGTCTCCTCTGAAATTAAAGCGAATTTTAACTTAGATAGCTTTAAGAATAAGAAAGGACTTACATCAAAAGCTAAGTTTAAAGAACAAACCTGGATTCCACTTTCGGAAGCATACCAAGAAACTACTTCGGTTCCAGGTATTCCTCAAGGTCACATTGTATTGCTTCGTGGGCATTCTGATACGGGTAAAACAACTGCTTTGATTGAAGCAGCCGTATCAGCCCAGAAGCGAGGTATTCTTCCTGTATTCATTATCACTGAGATGAAATGGAACTGGGAGCATGCCGTCCAAATGGGGTTAGAAGTAAATGAAGTTGTAGATGAATCTACAGGTGAAATTATAGATTACAATGGTAGCTTTATTTACGTTGACCGTGAAACTATTAATACTATTGAAGACGTAGCCGCATTTATCCTTGATTTGCTTGATGAGCAGAAAAAAGGTAATTTGCCTTATAACTTGCTATTCTTGTGGGATTCAATTGGTTCGGTTCCTTGTGAATTATCCGTTCGTTCAAACAAAAATAACAATGAATGGAACGCAGGTGCTATGTCAACCCAATTTGGTAACAACGTTAATCAGCGCATAGTAATGTCTCGTAAGGAAAGTAGCCCATACACCAATACCCTTGTGTGTATTAATAAGGTATGGACTCTAAAACCGGAATCTCCAATGGGTCAACCCAAGTTGATGAATAAAGGAGGTTATGCTATGTGGTTTGATGCAACATTTGTTGTTACATTTGGTAATGTGATGTCAGCAGGAACATCAAAAATTAAAGCTATTAAAGATGGTAAACAAGTCGAATTTGCAAAACGTACAAATATTCAAATCGACAAAAACCACATTAATGGCGTTACTACTCGAGGTAAAATCATCATGACTCCTCATGGCTTTATTGAAGATACAGATAAAGCATTGAAAAATTACAAAGACTCTCATGCAGATGCTTGGAAAAGCATTCTAGGAGGTGTAGATTTCAACATTGTTGAAGAGGATCAAGAATACACAGATATTACCTCATACGAAAACGAACCAGAATAAGATGAACAAAAAAGAATTACTTAAGCTCCTCAACAACCTTGACGAGCAGGGCCAAGAGACTGTAGAATCACAAAGAGTATTATTGATAGATGGATTAAACTTATTCTTCAGAAACTTTGCCATGCTTAATGCGGTGAATCCCGATGGGGTTCACGTTGGGGGTTTAGGTGGATTCATGCGTTCATTAGGTGCTTTGATTCGTCAAATCCAACCAACTAGTGTTTATGTTGTATTCGATGGAGCGGGTTCTTCCAATAATAGGAAGAACCTTCTTCCCGAGTATAAATCAGGTAGAAATACTCAACGTATTACTAACTGGGAGGTATTTGAAAGTCATGATGATGAAGATGATGCTAAAATAGATCAAATTGTTCGTGTAATTCAATATCTCAAAACTCTACCAGTTAAAACTATTTCAATCGATAAGGTAGAAGCAGATGATATTATTGCTCGTTTGAGTGAAGTTTTACCACAACGAGAAGAAGATAAAGTATTTATTGTTTCTTCCGATAAGGATTTCCTCCAATTAATAAACAAAAACGTAATTGTTTATCGTCCTATGGAGCGTGAATTCTATACTGAAGAAACTGTAAAGGAAAAATTTGGTATGTCCCCTAAAAACTTTATTATTTATAAAACACTTTTAGGTGATAATTCTGATAAAGTAAAAGGTATTAAAGGATTAGGTGAGAAAAAGCTTACCAAATTATTCCCTGAATTAACTCAACAAGATGTTACTTTAGATGACATTTACAATATTTGTGAATCTAAATTTAAAGAACACGTAGTGTATGCTCGCATTATTCAAGACATTGATGCGTTAGAAAAAAATTACAAGATTATGGATTTGTCAAATCCTATGATTGATGAAAATGATAAAAAATACATCAATCAGGTTGTCCAATCCAAAAGTTTAAATTATCTTCCCGACCAGTTCGTAGCGTTTTATAACGAAGATAAACTCGGAGGTATGATTCGCAACGTAGAATTTTGGGTAAAAGATATATTTGAACCATTAACCAGTTATAATAAATAAGTTATATGACATTAGTAAATCTCCAGCAATATGGGCCTGCCTTTCAAATTAAGGTAATTTCATCATTGCTTACACACAAAGAATTCCTTGTTAATATCCATGATATTATCAGTGATGAGTATTGGGACAATCAAGCTCATAAATGGATTATTAAGGAAATTCTTAAGTATTACGAAAAATACCATACAACACCTTCAATGGATATTTTGAAGGTAGAATTAAAGAAAGTAGAAAATGAAGTACTTAAAGTAGCTGTTAAAGAACAACTACGTGAGGCATATCAAGCATCTGAAGATGATTTGGCTTATGTGCAAGAAGAATTTTCTACATTTTGCAAAAATCAACAATTAAAAAAAGCATTACTTAGTAGTGTAGATTTACTTAAAGCTGGAGATTATGATTCTATCAAATTCATGATTGAGTCAGCAATGAAAGCAGGTCAAGATAAAAATGTAGGACATGAATATAATAAAGACATTGAATCTCGTTATAGAGAAGATCACCGAATCGTTATCCCAACACCTTGGGAAACTATTAATGACTTACTCCAAGGCGGATTGGGAAATGGAGATTTTGGTCTCATATTTGGTAATCCAGGAGGTGGTAAGTCTTGGTCACTAGTTGCATTGGGTGGTTATGCTGTGCGTTTAGGATTTAACGTAGTGCATTATACACTCGAGTTAGGTGAAGATTATGTAGGTCGTCGCTATGATGCTTTCTTCACTAAAACACCAGTAAATAAAATTACAGAAAACCGAAGTAAAGTTGACGAAGTTATTCCCCAACTACCTGGTGAACTTGTAATTAAAGAATTCCCTACAGGTAAAGCAACAATTTCAACGATTGAATCTCATATTAATAAATTAATTGACTTAGGTATTAAACCTGACCTAGTAATTATTGACTATGTTGACCTTCTTTCAACAAGAAAAAGAACTATAGACCGTAAGGGAGAACTGGATGATATTTATATTAGCACTAAAGGTTTAGCACGTGAGTTAAATGTTCCTATTTGGAGTGTTTCACAGGTAAATCGAGCTGGTGCAAAAGATGACGTAATTGAAGGTGATAAAGCGGCCGGTTCTTATGATAAAATCATGATTACCGATGTGGCTATATCTCTTTCACGTAAAAAAGAAGATAAAGTGAAGAACACAGGTAGATTCCACATTATGAAAAACAGGTATGGTATGGACGGCTTAACGTTCTATTTAAATGCAGACACTTCTACCGGGCATTTCGAAATTACAGACGCACCTGATAATGATGAAGAATCAACTCCTAGTTCTAACTCAAATAGTTACGACTCTTTTGATAACTTTGATAAGAAGTTGTTGGCTAACAAATTTTTTGAATTAAATTCATAACTTATTAACATTAAACTAAAAATGGCAAAAAAGAAATCTTTATTGCAAGAACGCATTGTTTACAAACCATTTGAATATCAAGAAGCATATGAGTATTGGCTAAAACAACAACAAGCACACTGGTTACATACAGAAGTACCAATGATGAGTGATTTAAATGATTGGAAACAAAATTTAAATGAAACTGAAAAAAATATTGTGGGTTCAATCCTAAAAGGATTTGCTCAAACTGAAACAATTGTTAATGATTACTGGTCTGGGTTGGTAACTAAATGGTTTCGTAAACCTGAGGTGATAATGATGGCTACTACTTTCGGCGCATTTGAAACAATCCACGCTGAAGCATATTCTTTATTAAATGAAACCTTAGGACTTGAAAACTTTGATGAGTTTCTTGAAGATGAAGCTACAATGGCAAAAATTGAAGCTCTTACTACAGTTAGAGACAGTTTTAATGGTGAAAAAAATATTCATGAAATCGCTAAATCACTTGCCATCTTTTCAGCATTTACTGAAGGTGTAAATTTGTTTAGTTCATTTGCCGTATTATTATCATTCAAGATGCAAAATAAACTTAAGGGTGTAGGTCAAATTGTTGAATGGTCTATTAGAGACGAATCAATGCACTCCGAAGCAGGTTGTTGGTTATTTAGAACTTTAATTAATGAGCACCCCGAAGTAAAAACCCCAGAATTAGAAGCAGCAATTAATGAAGCAGCTTTACTATCTCTTAAACTTGAACTTGATTTTATTAACAAAGTTTATGAACTTGGTGATTTAGAACAATGTAATAAGTACGACTTGCAAAACTTTATTAAAAACCGAGTAAATACAAAATTGGGTGACTTAGGTTATAGACCAATTATTACTGATGTTGATTTAACAGCAGTTGATAGAATGAAGTGGTTTGATGCTTTATCAGCAGGTAAACAACATACCGACTTTTTTGCAAATCGTGTTACTAACTATTCAAAGGGTCACATGGAATGGGACGCCGCCGCAATTTTTTAATTTATGGACAATAATTTAATAGCAGATTACACAACTTGGGAACGTGGTAAAGACTTCCCAGAGTACATGGATGAAGTAGCTTTGTCTACTATTTCTAAAGGGTATTTATTGCCCGGGGAAACTCCTCGTAAGGCATATAGACGAGTTGCTCATGCAGTAGCAATGCGTTTAAATCGTCCTGATTTAGAAAATAAATTTTTTAAATACATTTGGAATGGGTGGATCGGTTTGGCAAGTCCTGTTTTATCTAACACTGGTACTGATAGGGGCCTTCCCATCTCTTGTTTTGGCATCGATACTCCTGATTCGATTAGGGGAATTGGTCTTACCAATGCTGAACTTATGCGACTTACGTCCTATGGTGGTGGTGTTGGCATCTCACTTTCTAAAATTAGAGGTAGAGGAGAACCTATTAGAGGAAACGGCAAATCAGAAGGCGTAGTACCTTGGGCTAAAATTTATGATTCTACAATTATTGCAACCAACCAAGGTTCAGTACGTAGAGGAGCAGCATCTGTAAACCTAGACATTAATCATCCTGATATACATGAATTTTTGCAAATTCGTCGTCCTAAAGGTGATCCAAATAGACAATGTTTGAATCTACACCAATGTGTAGTTGTTGATGATAAGTTTATGAATCGCCTTCAAGACCGAGATAGCGAAGCTATGTCTTTGTGGTTAGAGATTCTTAAATCACGTGTTGAAACAGGTGAACCTTACATTATGTTTAAAGATAATGTAAATAAAGATAACCCTCTTGGTTATAGAATGAATAACCTAAATGTTTCTATGACTAACATCTGTACTGAAATTACTCTTCATACAGATGAGGAACATTCATTTATTTGTTGTTTATCTTCACTTAACCTAGCTAAGTATGATGAGTGGAAGAACACTGATTTAGTTGAAACTGCTGTTTACTTCCTTGATGGTATTATGGAAGAATTTATTGAAAAAACTAATGGTAAAGATTCAATGATTCGCTCGCATCGCCATGCTAAAAAAGGTCGTGCACTTGGTTTGGGTGTAATGGGTTGGCATACTTTTCTACAACAGAAAAACTTACCATTTAACTCAATTGCTTCAACAGCTTGGACACATACTATTTTTAGCCAAATTAAAGTACAAGCTGATGCTGCTTCACGTAAACTAGCAATTGAATATGGTGAGCCACTTTGGTGTAAAGGAACGGGTATGCGTAATACACACCTGTTAGCTATTGCTCCTACTGTATCTAACTCACGCATCAATTCATGTTCAGCCGGTATTGAACCCCAACCAGCAAACGTTTATGTGTTTAATGGTGCTAAAGGAACATTTATTGTTAAAAATCCTGAATTAGAAACCGTATTAGAAGCTAAAGGTAAAAACAATAGTAAAGTATGGGACCAAATCTTAGCCGACAATGGCTCAGTGCAAAATTTATCTAATGATATTTTAACAGAGGATGAAAAAGAAATTTTCTTAACATTCCCCGAAATTAATCAATTAGCCTTAGTTCAACAGGCAGCTATTCGTCAACAGTATATTGATCAAACCCAATCATTAAATTTAAGTTTTGATCCTACAGACTCACCAAGATGGATTAATCAGGTTCACTTAGAAGCATGGAAGTTAGGAATAAAAACACTTTATTATTTGCGCACTGATTCAGTAATTAAAGGAGATCTTGGTTCAAGAACTGTAGATTGTGTGTCTTGTGATGGTTAATAATATTTATAACGTACAACAAAACTAAATTATTATGAAAAGTGTATTAAATTTTATCAAATCTATTTTTACTATTGTAAAAAATTGGATTGTAGCAAATGGAATTGAAGGCGTATTAGGCCTCATCGCAGGTTTATTTTTATGGGCCTTTGGTTACAAAGTTTACGCTGGATTTGCGTTTGGTGTATTTGCAACTCGTAACTGGGATATTGTAAAATCTTGGGTAAAAGGTTTATTAAAATAAATAATTTATACAAAATTTCCATTTTAGATTAAGAAGGGCGCATGTGCGCCCTTTTTTAATATTTATAATCACAATTTAAATTTTTACATTATGAATAAAGAACAAGTATTAGGTGTATTGCGTCACTCGTTAACCTTTTTAGGTGGTATTTTAGTGGCCAAAGGTTTAGTAGATGAAAGCACTTTTGTTGAATTAAGTGGTGCTTTAATCACTTTAGTAGGTGGTTTGTGGTCTGTTTTAATTAAAAAATAAACCATGAATTTTTTTAAAAATATGTTTGCCAATAACGAAGGTACCTCGCACAAACGTGTGCTTGGTACCATTGGCTTTCTTTCACTAGTAGTATTTTTATTTACTTGTAGTGAAGTACATAAAGAAGAAGCAGTAGCAGCAGTAGAATATTTAACAATAGCAACTGTATTTGGTACTGTTGTTGAAAAATTTGTTCCCAAATCTAAAAAAGAAGAAAATGTTGATTAAAATTGGCTCTAAAGGAGAATTAGTAAAAGATATCCAAGAAGTAATTGGAGTAAAAGCAGATGGTGATTTCGGCCCCGGCACTGAAGCTGCTGTTAAAAAATGGCAAGCAGCTCACGGATTAACTGCTGATGGTATCGTAGGCCCTAGCACATTATCAAAAATGGGTTTATTAGACACCGATGTATCCCGAATAATTACTGAAGCTAAAAAATCAGGGGTTTATACTAAAAATAAGTATGTTACTAAAAATGGTTTAGAAGTAATTGAATATTTTATGCCTACTGATGAGTATTTAGCAGGTCCTATTAAAGCAGAATGGTTATTTTTACACCACACAGCAGGTTGGCATAATCCATTCAATACAATTAAAGCATGGGATGCTGATAAAATTGGTAAAATTGCAACTGAATTTGTATTAGGTGGCCCTTCATGTAAAGGAGATGATAACCAATATGATGGTGTTTTAGTACAAGCATTCCCAGAAGGAAATTGGGGATATCATTTAGGCAAAAACGGATCCCAAACAATGCATAAAAATTCAGTAGGAATTGAAGTATGTAATTTTGGGTATGTTGTAGATGGTAAAACTTATGCTGGTGCTAAAGTAGCTGATTCTGAAATAGTTAAACTAGCTAAACCATTCAGAGGTCATTCATTATGGCATCGTTATTCTGATAAACAGATTGAAGTATTAAAAGATTGGATTCTTTGGATTGCTGAAAGAGATGGTATTGATGTAAGAGCTGGTTTACCTGCTTTAATTAAAGAAAAAGGTGCTGATGCTTTTGAATTTAATGAAAATGCATATTACGGAAAAGTAAAAGGTTTGTGGACTCATACTAATACTCGTAAAGATAAAGTTGATATGTTCCCTCAACAAGAATTGATGGATATGTTAACAAGTTTATAATGAAAGAATTAGAAGATATTTTTAATACTGATGAATTTAAAGCACTTCCATTTTGGAATAGAGTTTGGATTCGTCTTAAAGTTGCTTTTATACAAACTATTTCAATGAATTAATTATGAAAAATTGGACTTCTATTAGAGCGGTTTATCTTTTAATGTCTTTAGTATTATTTGCTGGGGCACTTTTCCAAAATTGGTGGGTTATATTATTTGTAATTGTTATGCTTAATGTTGGTGTTTGGACCAAGTTTTGTCCCTCTAAATGGGTCTTCGAAAAACTTGGTCTCAAGAAATGTCAGCTTTAGAAGGTATATCTATAAGAAGTAGAATCTGTCTACTTGTAGCAACTTTAATTATGCTAGTGTTTTTTGTATTTAAAACACTAGTAGTATTTAGGTACATTCATCATTCTACATTTACACATTATTTTGAGTGGCTATCTGTTATATCATTTATGCCTCCTTTCTTTGTAGTAGTTAGAGAGTTTTTCAATAAAACTAAAATTAAAGAGGCTAAAATTGATACCCAACTAAAAGCAATTAATAACTCTAATTTAATAGTAACTCTAGGAATAGATGGTACTATATTATCAGCTAATCAAAATTTTCTTAATGTAGTAGGATACTCAGAAAATGAAATACTAAATGGCAAACATTCTAATTTATGTACTGCTGATTTTAAATCAAGTAAAGAATATAAAATTTTCTGGGAAAAATTACGTAAAGGAGAATTTGTTTCTGGGGAATTTGAACGTATAGGTAAAAATGGACACTCAGTATGGTTATTTGGTACGTATACTCCTTTACAAAATGATAAAGGAGAATATCATAAAGTACTTAAAATAGCTGTTGATGTTACAACACAACATAAAGCTGAAGAAGAAGTTAAACAAAAAAGTATTTACTTAGAACACGCAGCTAAAATCATTAGACATGATATGCATTCTGGGATTAATACTTATATTCCTAGAGGTATTAAATCGTTAAAAAGAAGATTAACAGAGGAACAAATTAATGAATTAAGAATCCAATCTCCACTACAATTAATAGAGGATGGATTAAGTCATACCCAAAAAGTATATTCTGGAGTTTATGAATTTACTAATTTAGTAAAAAATAATGCTCAAATGTCTGTAACTAAGTGTAATATAAAAAACATTCTTGAGGATTATTTACGCCTTACAGCTTATAAAAACCAAGTTATTTTAGATAAGAATTTATCTAAAGATTTACAGGTAAATGAAGCACTATTTTGTACAGCTATTGATAATTTAATACGTAATGGTCTTAAATACAATGATGCTCCTACTAAATGGGTTAAAATATATTCTGAAGGAGATTTTATATGTATACAAGACAACGGACGTGGATTAACTCCAAAAGAATTTTGGGAGTTTTCTAAACCTTATGCAAGAAAAGAAGGCCAAAAAGAACAAGGTACAGGATTAGGACTTAATATCTGTATTGAAATTCTTAAGGAACATGGCTTTGAAATAGTTATAGGAAGAGTTAAAGAAGGTACTAAAATAAAAATTAAATTAAACTAATGATTAACACATTAATGTTAATAGACGATGAAAATTTATTTCATCTAGTATTTGAAGATGCATGTTCAATTCTGGATATGGCTTTATCTATTGAAGCTTTAGATAGCTCTGATGAAGCTGATGCTAAATTTAAAGAATGGTTCCCTGATGATCCAAACCACGAACGTCCTGAATGTGTGTTTGTAGATTTAAATATTATAGGTTCTTCTATGGACGGTATCGAAATGATTAGAAAAATCAATTACGAATATGGAGACGGGGTAGTAATTGGAATCATTTCCTCTTCAGAGGATGAAGAAGAAATTAATAAAGCTAAAGCTGTAGGAGCACAGTTTTGGATTATAAAGTCTGATGATATTGAACCTCGTTTAATGGAGTTTATGGAAGACTATAATGCTTATAAAGCAAAAACAGCTTCATTTAAAATTTATAGATAATGATTGAAGTAACAGAACATACTAGGAATGTTCTACTAGAGGTTGCTAAAACTAAAAAAATCTATGTAGAAGGTAATTTCCTTAAACTTCTTAAAGCCCCTAAAGGTGATAAAGAGTTTGAGGACTACCTTCAATTATGTAAAGAAAAAGATATCTCTATTCGCAGAAAACGATTAGACGTCACTAAACAAGTTCAACAACAAAATAAAGAATTAGTTGCTAAACAAGAAGAAAATGATACTTTAATGGGAGAGCTTCAATCTGCTTTAGAAGAAGCAAAAAATGCTACTTGGGAAGCTGAAAAGTTACGAGCAGAAGCAGAAAAAGGAATGGGCAAAGCATTAGAGGATTTAGAGTTAATGCAAAAGAAAACTCAATTTGAACTTATCGGTAAAATAGTTACAGTAGCTTTATGGGTAATTTTAGGAGTAGGTTTAATTACTACACTTCTTTTTGCCTTTACCTTGGTTGCCGGAAAAGAAAATCCTATATTGGAATCCACTTGGTCAAATTTATTTGGTATACTTTTAACTAACTCTTTTAGTATTATAGGTACTATTATGGGTGTTAAATATGCCACTGAAAAAGATAAGTAAAATGTTAAAGAAAATACAAGAAAGAATATTTCCGTTTTTAATAGCACTCTCCGCTCTGTCAGTAAGTGCTTCGGCTGCTTTCTATTCAGTTAGTGGTCTTAGCAAACTCTTTGCGGGTGCTGCCTTTGCAGTTATTATAATGGCTTCTTCATTAGAAGTAGCTAAATTAGTAATTGCTTCTTTGTTATACCAATATCGTAAAACCTTACCTAAAGTATTAAAAATATACCTCACAATTGCTTGTGGTGTATTAATTTTAATTACCTCAATGGGTATTTATGGCTTTTTATCTGCTGCTTATCAAGAAACAGCCAATAAAGCAGGAACAATTGATGCTCAAGTAGCATTAGTTGAAACTAAAAGAGATAATGTCCAAAAACAGTTAAGCGTTTATAACGTTGAAAAAGAAAATACCGATAAAGCCATTGCTGATTTAAGAAAAGGTTTATCTAACAACGTTATATCGTACACAAACGCACAAGGTCAATTAATTCAATCAACTTCTTCTGCAACCCGTAAAGCACTTGAAAAACAATTAGATCAAGCTATTGTTCGCCAAACTGAATTGAATGGCAAAGTAGATGAATTAAATACTCAATTATTTGATTACGAATCCGAAATTGTAGAAATTAAAACAGGTAATAATTTAGCAGGAGAATTAGGCCCACTTAAATACCTTTCAGGATTAACTGGGGTGTCTATGGATAAAATTATCAATGTACTTCTTTTAATTATTATTTTTGTATTTGATCCTTTAGCTATTGCTTTAGTAATTGCTGCTAACTTTGCTTTTGCACAATTACGTTCTAAAACCAAAGAAAATATCTATGGTGAAAAGGTAATTATATCTGACAATGAGGGTTCTGATATCTACACCGAAGATGAGTTAAAAGAGTGGGATTCAACTTTAATGGATGGTTTAGAAGATGAAGAATGGGATGATGAAGAATTAGAAGATGAAGATTTAACAGATATTGAAAATCAATTTAAACAAGAAAAAATCCAAGAAACCAAAGAAGCATCAATTTCAGGTTGGAGAAAACGAAAACAAATAAAAGAATTAGAAGAACAAGATCCTTTTGATATTTATAAGAAACAATTTGATACAAATAATAACGGTGTATTAGATCAAGAAGAAATGGCTAGATTTAATTACTGGAAAATGTTACAAGATAAAAAAAATAAAGACAATAACGATAAACAAATAACTTATTAACATGGTACACGTAATTAAAGAAAATGGAGCTATTTCTGTAGTAGCCCCTGAAACTGAAGGATCAGTAGCTGTAGTAGACTCTAAATACATTATTGCTTTTCCTGAAGATAGTGACTTTGGTGTTGCTTTTTTTGGAGCTGAAGATGAAACACATTGTGTTGAAGTAATGGGTTTAGTATTACAAGCTGAACAAGCTGATTTTGCTGCTGGTAAAGCTGCTATTCAAGCTGCTGGTGGTTTAGTATTCTTAGAGGGAGTACAACAGTAATCTTTCTTAAAGAAATTTGCGAGGGGATTTGGCTATGCTAGATCCCCTTCGTATATTTACCCCGCAATAAGAGTTATGAGAAAAAGAGTTTTATATTTACACGGTTTAGAAAGTTCTAATACTAGCAGTAAAGTAGATTTCCTCCACGAGGTATCTGATTGTTTTGCTCCTGCTATGGATTATCGAGATATTAATGTTGAAAAACATTTGATGAAGATGGTTCAAGCATTTAAACCTGATGTTATTATTGGTTCTAGTATGGGTGGTCATGCCGCTTTGCTTTTAGGTAATTATTTCAATATCCCAGTTGTTGCTTTTAACCCTGCTATTCACTCACGTTCAATAGAACCTAAATTGGATAGATTAGAAGCTAGAGAACCTAATTTTAATTTCCAACCAGTTGTTATTTTAGGTCTTGAAGATGATGTTATTAATCCTTTAATTACTAAAGAAATTCTTGATGATGCCTTATTTTATTGTGATATTGAGGAAATCGAAGGAATGGGACATAGGATACCTCTTATTGATTTTGAGCATATTTATAACAAATATATAGCGTAATGAGCAATTTTGATTTAAAAAAATATTTAGCTGAAGGTAAACTTCATGAAGCTGTTGATCCAACAGAGGCAGAAGTAGAAGCTCAAAAACTAATAGATGTTTTAGGAGTAATGGTAGAACCTGATCCTAACAACTATGGTGATCAAATAAGATTAAGAGTATACCCAGATAGTAAACCAGGTGATCGTTTCTATAATAGTAGAAGTGCTCAAGGATTTTCAATTGCTGTTGAAGATGGTAAATACCTATTCAGTAGTGCTGGTGGGTATCGTAGATCTATTGAACCTATTGCTCAATTATTTGGAGTTGAACCGAATTATAATGTTGGTGTAGTAGGAAGAAGTAACATTGATATGAGTTTAAAGAAAAGACCTATTAATTTAGCTACGGTTAAAATGATAGTTAACTACATGCAACAAGGTTTAAAAGACGAATCTAAAAGAGAAGCCGATTTTTATAAAGGTTGGTCAAATCCCGATTAATTATGTCATTCGATTACAGAGCATATTTAAAAAATAATCCTCTCCTTAAGGAAACTGGATTTGAAAAAAATGTATGGTTTGATCTTACTCCTGAGGAACAAGATGAATTTGCTGAGGAGATTTTCAATCTCATTAACAATGCCTATGCTCCTTTAGGTGGTCACCCTAACTATAAATCCCCAGATGATGTTGTAGGTGCTGAAGGAGATGCTACTTATACTGTTATTGATTTAGATGATGACGATGATTTTGATGCTGTTAAAGTAGATAAAAATCGTGGAGGTGGGAGTAAAGCAGTTGCTATGGGTCATGATGGTTCCTCACCTGCTAAATCCGCTGCTATCAATATTACAGCAATCATGCTTAAAGAACCAGGACATTATGTTGAAGTATCAGGTAAGTTAAAAGATATTTTAATAGCAAAAGGTGTGCCTGTAGTTACAGATAAAGAAACTATTGAAAAAGTAATGAAAGGTAAAGCTATCGAGATGAATGGCGATGGAACTTACTCACGTTATATTGGTGGAGAAAAACATACTAAAACATTAATGGGAAATCCATTTTAAATCCCCTGCCCTGTCAATAGAGAAAAAAGGAGCGCTTAACGGCGCTCCTCTCTATTTTGTACTGTTGACGCAACCATCCTATTATACTCATCCAACGTTAATTTAGTTCTAGTAACTATAACAACGTGGTCCTCATAAATCAATGCTTGTCGTGTTGTTTTTGGGCTCTCATGCACATCATGAGTTACAAAATTAGTAGATGAACAAGCAGTCATAACTAACGCAACCCCAATTAATAATAATTTTTTCATTGTTTTTTGGTTTTAGGGTTAAACTAATATTACGTGTATAAATACTAGTCATTTTAACGTCATATAAAATTCTTTAAAAACGTCATATTAAAAATTTGGCTTCCTGAAATTTCGTTTGTATATTTACATCATAGAAAAAAATAAGAGTTATGACAAAACAAGAATTCCAAACAACGTACGGTGAAATTTCACTTTTTGACACACAGGACGTATTAATGCGAATTGCATCTAATCTCTCAGACATGCAAATGTACCTTTCAGATAATAAAGAAATGGTTGAAAAAATGAACGCATTAAAAAATTATATTTTTGATTATAAAACAGTTCTTCGAATGGAGGAATTAAATAAAATTCGTAAAAATCGAGAACAACAGATTGAAATGGATGAATTTAATTCACATTTAGGTCGTTTTTAAATTTTTGAGTAATATGAGTTTAGAAAAAACAGCACTAGCTTACGCCTCAGTATCAGGTCGATTAATGGGCGTTATTAAAGGTATTTTAAATTACAGTGAAAACGAAATCAGCCCTTCAGTTAAAAAGATTCTTGAAGAAGCTTTAAAATATGCTGAAGAAGATTTGGAGAACTCTAAAAAAGGTGATACATTGTAAGTATGGCTTGGAGATTCGCAAAAGAAAGTTCAATTAGACATAGTCGAGAGGTTGTCATGGAACATGTCAACAAACTCCAACCCCTCAACTACAACAAATTTATGTGGTGGCGTACACACACTGACAAAGTTGTACCACTAGGCAAACGTGCCATGCTCAAAGATCGTATTTTGAATGGTGAATTTAATCCTTCATCTTATTTTTGGCAAGCTCAACTATCCTTGTATACTGCTAAAGATAAATTAGATCTAGAAAAGCACGATATGAAATACCAAATGGAAATTTGTGCTGTAGATTTTGCTCGCCACAAACGTTTAATGGAGGATTATGAGAAAGAAGAAACCTCTCGTATGGAAGCTCTATATGATGCTTTTACCTCAGCGTATAAAATCACTCGTGAGGAATTAGAGGAAAAATTTCTTAGGTTTAATGGTACTATTCTTGATTTTTATAATTATGCTGAAAGTTTTCTCTATACAACCCCCGCTGAAAACAGAAAAAAAATGCGTGGTCGTCCTAAAAAAGTAACTTTACCCCCTGAATTACAACAACCAAAACGTAAACGAGGACGCCCTCGTAAAAATGAAATATTTTAAATTATGTTCCCATCACACGAAGATAATAAAGTAGAGCTACTTGGATATTATGGTAGCGATTTGGTTCATGCTCAATCAGCTTGGACTTCAACCTCACGAGATCTAACTGAGGAAAAACTAGGACGAGTAGATAAACTACTTACAATGTTAGCGAGTGAGGGGCACCACACCCCATTTGAAAAATCCGGTCTACACTTCCTTGTAACGGTAGACCAAGCAACTCACATACATTTGCTCAAACACCGAATTGGCGTTAGTATAAACGGTGAAAGTGCGCGTTACAAAGAACTTAAGGAAGATAAAATGTACATTCCTTATGATTGGAGCAATAGTTGGGTAAATAAACTTCGTGATTACGCTGAGCAAGGAAATAAATTGTACCACGAATCACTTGAATATTTTACTCCTATTCTAGGACGTAAACGCGCTAAGGAATCAGCTCGATTCTTTAAAACATTTAATTCCCAGATTACAATGGATGTTATGTTTAACTGGCGTTCGTTTTATCACTTCCAACAATTGCGTAATAGTGATCACGCACAAAAAGAAGTACAACGATTGGCTCAAGAGATGCTTGACCTAGTTAAAAATATTGAAGGTAACCCGTTTGAAAAAACAATCAAAGCCTTTAACCTGTGATTGAAGTAATTAAACATAGTTTAGGATTCTGTGGTGAACATTGGCACCCAAATCTTTTCACACTTCTAGCAAGTGGGTTTGGAGTATTCCCAACAATTTCTTATATTTATTACAAAGTAAAAAGTTATGGTAAAAGTAAGTCATGAAACCCCCCTATGTTTGCTAGATGATAGCATCCATTTCAACGATTATGATTATGCCCTCCCCCATTTATTCGATTCAGAACCTGAATATCTAGAATATTTTCGTAGGGCTAAAGCAGCAGGTCGTTATATTATTATGGATAACTCACTTCACGAGTTAGGCCATGCTTATAACTCAGATCGTTTGATGTATTGGGTTAATGAATTGGAACCTGATGAATTTATTGTTCCTGATGTTTGGGAAGATAAAACATCATCTATTGTAAATGCTAGATCTTGGTCAAAGGTTATTATGCCTAAAAATACTACTAAAGTAGCAGTAGTTCAAGCACAAACTATTCATGAAGCCTCAGTTTGCTATCAAACCTATCGAGATTTAGGTTATCAAAAAATTGCTTTTTCATATGGAGCATCTTACTATAACGATGTTGTTCCTCACCCAAATAAAGCTTTAGGTAAAGCATTAGGTCGCTTATCAGTGATTGCTGCTTTATATAAAACTAAAGTTATTCACGATAATGACCGAGTACATTTACTTGGTTGTGCTGTACCCCAAGAATTTGGTTGGTATAGAGAATACAAATTCATTGAATCAATCGATACTTCAAACCCAGTAATGGCGGCTTTAGAAGGTATTCGATACACAAACTCAGGATTAACTGAAAAACCAAAAGCAAATATGAATGATTATTTGTATATGCTTGGTGATCAAGTTGATTATGAATTACTTACCCACAATTTAAATAAATTTAGAGAAATTAACGAGTTATGAATGAAATGTTAAGTTTATACGATTACCTAGGACATGCCGCTGGTGAAAATCTAGGTAAACAAGTAGCTGAAGCAGCTGCTCACGCAAAAGTTGGATTTGAAACCAAAGAAATTTCAAACCCTAGATACACAGGAAAAGTAATGATGTATCCAAAACCTTTTTTAGATGAATATTTCCAAGCTAAACAATCAGGAAATATTCAATCAGATTGGGATGATGATGATTTACCCTTTTAATAAATAAAACAATGGCAAATATTTGTAGAACAGAAGTTAAGATTAGTGGCACAACCGCTGCTATTGATTACTTTGTAAGTCGTTACGAAAACTGTAATGACCAAGAATACCCTAACACCCAAGATACTCCCCATATTATAGATGTTTTTGGTGCTGAAGCTGAAAACTTTATCGATCGAGTAGGATCTAAATGGGTAAAAAAATATGAAGATTACCAATCAGACGATAATACATTTGAATTTAGTTTAGAATCAGCTTGGTATCCTCCCTCAGATATGCTAAAAGAAATGCACCGACAGTTGGTTGCTATTGATCCTGATATTATATTTACAGCACGTTACTGGGATGAAGCATATGACCCTATTGGTGTTATTAAAATTACAGATGCTGGTCAATACTTGACTTTAGAAACTGAACCCGAGTCAGAAGATGATTATGAAGGTGAATGGTATTGGGATGATGTTATTGACCCAGAATTTGCACGACTAGAAAGAAAATTAAATATAGCGTAAGCCTATACGCTCTAAAATACCTGGCTCATTTAATATTTTAAATTTATGTTATTTACAGACAACCAATTAGGTAAATTAAATGCGAAACACGCAGTAGTATCACTTTCAGGTGGTATGGATTCGAGTACTTTGTTACTTAAATGTATCAAGGAATTTGAAACAGTAACGGCTTTGTCTTTTGATTACGGACAAAAACACCGAGTTGAATTAGAGCGCGCTCAAGAACTAGTTAACTATTTAAAAGTTAGTGGTTATGATGTTCGCTATCGAGTAATCAAATTAGATGGTTTAACAGACCTACTGAATTCTGCTTTGGTAGAAGGTGGAGATGATGTACCTGAAGGACACTATGCTGAAGAAAATATGAAAGCAACTGTTGTCCCTAACCGCAACAAAATATTTGCTTCAATCATCCAGGCAGTAGCACTTTCAATCGCAGATAAAACAGGAGAAAACACAGTAATTGCGATGGGAATTCATGCTGGTGATCACGCAATTTATCCAGATTGCCGTCAAGAATTCCGCGATTTGGATTTTGAAGCATTCCGCGAAGGCAATTGGGGTTCAGAACGAGTTCATATTTATACTCCTTATTTAGATGGTGATAAATTTACTATCCTACAAGATGGAGAATGGTTATGTGATTATTTAGAAATTGATTTTGATGAGGTTTATTCACGTACAAACACCTCTTACAAACCAATTAAAGTTTACCATCGCCCCGAAACCAATGCTTATTCTTGGTATAGTGATTACAAATCAGCATCATCAGTTGAACGTGTAGAAGCTTTTCTAAAATTAGGACGCCCTGATCCTGTACTTTATGCAGACGAGACAGGTCCTGTACGTTGGGAAACAGTTGTTGAACACGTATCTAAAGTACTTGCTAGCCATGAGTGATGGAATTACAGAAGCTCGTAGAGGCACTTACTGGAAAAATGATAAATATAACCACGACAATAGTATTATTAATTGGGAATTACATCAGAAATTAATGGAACAACGTAAAAATTATAACCACGACGATAGTATTAAAACATGGAATACTACAAGCACAAATGGTCAAACTACAATGTGGCAAGAACCTCATAAAGACATTCAGTTTAAACATATGCCTAACCAAAAATGGCATCGTTATGTAAGTTTTATTAAATCGGGTGTGCGTATCTTAGGATACGCACTTATCCCATTTAATTTGGTAGCCGCAACAATTATTCTTATATTTAGTGAAATTATTGGAATTATAGAAGAACTAGTATGATAAGAAAACGCCACAAACCAATTCAACCTGAAACATATGTTGTTGTTGATAAAAATGGTAGAGCATTTATTGGATTAAAAAGTGGTTACCCTGAATATTCAGATGATTGGTCTGAAGCTAAACCATTATTTATGGAAAACACAAAAATGTTGCTCCGTGAACACGGAACAGAATTAATTAAAGAATCAGAATTATGAAACAAATTTACTATTTTAGTGCAGATTGGTGTATGCCTTGTAAAGCACTAGGCCCTACAATGAAAAGGGTATCAGAACAAATCTCAGTAACTAAGGTTAACATCGATAATGAACCTAGTTTAACTACCCAATTTGGAATTCGAAATATCCCCACAGTAGTACTCGTGGAAAACGGGCAAGAAGTTCGTAGATTTAGTGGAAATAGAAGTTATAACGACGTAATTAGTTTTATTAATGAGTAAATTTCAATCAACAAAAGTATTTGACGGTTTTAGTTGTGTATTCCGTCAGTGGAGAGCCGAAGGAACACATTGTAGATTTCTTCATGGTTACGGAGTAAGTTTTAAAGTATGGTTCGAAGGTGAACTCGATGAACGTAATTGGGTTTGGGACTTTGGAGGTATGAAACGTGCTAAAGGAACTATTGATGGTATGAATCCTAAAGAATGGATGGATTATATGTTTGACCATACTTTAGTAGTTGCTGAAGATGATCCTTACCTAAATGGTTGGAAAGCTATGGGGGATCATGGCTTAGCCCAAGTAAGAGTACTCCCAGCTGTTGGAGCTGAGCAGTTTGCTAAATATGTTTATGATAAACTTAATACGTTTATTGAAGAAGAAACTGATGGTCGTGTAAAAATAGTTCAAGTTGAATTTATGGAACACGGACGCAACAGCGCAATTTATAAAAATTAATTATGGCATTAAAAAGAATTGAAGACTATAGTAAAAAGCTTCCAATTGTAGAGCTTTATACTTGCGTACAATCCGAAGGCAGTAGGGCAGGACGTCCTACTGTTGCTGTACGTACAACAGGATGTACTCACCGTTGCTACTTTGGTGAAGGTGGTTGGTGTGATTCTTGGTACACAAGTATTCACCCTGAAAAAGGTAAATACTCATTTCAGGACATTGTAGACATTTACGATGCCCACCCTGAAATTACGGAAATGATGCTTACTGGAGGTTCTCCAACTATGCATCCTGCTTTAGTAAATGAACTAACCCACTTTGCAAATGAAAGAAAAATTATTATCACTATTGAAACTGAGGGTTCTCACTTCTTGGAAACAGATTATCCTATTGGGCTTATTAGTTTCAGCCCTAAGTTTAGCAACAGTGTTCCCGTACTTGGTGTTTCTACACCTCTTGGGAGTGTTGTAGATCAAAAAATGATTGACAAACATAATAGCTTGCGTTTGAATGCAACTGCTATTAAACAATCAATGGAATATCATTCTGATTACCATATGAAGGTTGTAGTCAATCCTATTGAAGATCCTGAAACTTGGAATGAAATTAAAACATTCCTTGATGAATTAGGTGTTCCTAAAAATAAAATTTGGATTATGCCTCCTGGAGATAATAGAGAGGAATTAATTCGAGTTTATCCAATGGTAATTCAATGGTGTACTGATAATTATTATAATTTTACTGGTCGTGAACATATCATTGCCTTTGATACAAAACGAGAAGTTTAATGAAAAAAATTCTACTCTAAAGGTATTTTGCAACTAATTAGTACACACCCTATTAAAAAATCAGACCTAGGTTTCCACTCCAATTTATTTGGCGGGAAACTTTTGGCCTGGTTAGATGCTGCTGGAGCTGCTCTAGCGATGGAAGTAGCTGATTCCCCTAGAATGGTCACGATTAAGATTGATGAATGTCTATTCAAAAAACCAGCTAAGGAAGGCCAGTTATTAAAAATTTATGGAGAAGTATTTGAAATTGGAAATACATCTTTAACACTTTATTTAGAAGCTCGAGCACATAACGTGTATTCTGGTTCTCAAAGTGTTATATTATCGACAAAGATTAAATTTGTTCGTATTGATGAGAATAATGATCCAATCCCTATTAGTGAAAGAGTAAAACAAAAATTCAATGACAGAGTTAATTAGTGCTAAAGATATTGATATTCGCACAAAAATTGTAGCTAAACAAATTAGCGATGAGCATCGCGGAGACCGCACACCTGTTGTAATGGTTGGTCTATTAAACGGGGCCTTTATGTTTTACGCGGACTTGGTGCGTAACATGAGTATCGACGTAGAATGCGATTTTATGCGCGTTAAATCGTATGTAAGCAAAAATAAGCAGGGCGACATACAAATCACTAAAGACTTAGAGACACCCATTAAAGGTAAGCATGTTTATTTAGTAGACGACATCTACGATACAGGTAATACTATGCAGGCCGTAATTGATTATCTAGAAGTTAAACACCCAGCTTCAATCTCAATTGTATCTTTAGTTACTAGAGCAACATCACCAATTCCTAAACAACCTTCTTACCACGCATTTACTATTGATGATGAGTGGTTGGTAGGATTTGGAATGGACAATGATAAAGGGTATTGCAGAAACTACCCATCTATCTTGGCTCTTTAAATATTTATGGGTAAAACCCATAATTGAATGTCCAATTTAGTTACTGTTAATTCTGGCTCTGCTGTTAATGGAAGTTTAAAAGCCGGTAGAGTTTCAATCTCTACCGACTCTTCTATTATCCCTACAAGTGGGGGTAAAACTTGGTATAATATGATTAACCCTGCTGAGGGTTATGTTTTTATTACCGATAATAAAATCCAAGCTTACGGAGACGGAGTACCTTTAATTTATCCTACCCAAACATCTTTACCAGCTGATATTTTAGCTACAGTTAATGGTTTGCCTGATAGAGTAGGTAGTGTTCCATTTGATAATGTTTGGGATGCTTTGGTGTGGGTTCAATCTACTGGGAAGTATTTTATTTTAAATAAGACTTTAAGTGGTACAGTAACTGATAATATAATATTTGCTGTAGATTTTTCTCAACCATCTTCTTACCCTCAAAGTGGTAGTACTGCTTTTGATTTAAGTGGTAATGATAACAATGGAACTTTAGGGAGTGGGATAGGTTTTAATTCTAAAGGGTGGGTAAATTTTAATGGTACCCAAACTTCAAATTACAACATAGCAGTTCCTATAAATAGAGCTGAATTAGGGAATAATATGAGTATTGAAGCTACTTTTAAATATGAAGGTGCTTCAGGAGATGGTTATCGTCCTATTATTGGGGGTAATGACCCGGGTGCTGGTACTGAGATATTTTTTGGAAAAAATACAGGAAATACAAATTTTGGTGTTCAAGATGGCAATTACGCAGGAAGTTTTGTTACTAATTATAATGTGTTTGATGGAGAGTGGCATCATATGGTGTATACCTACGATAATGGTACTGGTAAAATTTACTTAGATGGAGTATTAAGAAATTCAGGAGCTTTTACTAAAGCTAATAATGCTGAACAAATATACATTGGGGCTGAGGTTCAAGAAGGGTATTGGTGGAATGGAGATATCTCTCAGGTAAAGTATTATACTAAAACTTTATCATCACCTGAAATTCTTCAAAATTATTATGGAGCTCCTATTATAACAGATAATATTAGCGGTTCTTATCAAGCAGGTAATCTAGTATCATACACCCCAGGTAATGGTGACACCTATAATATGGCTGCTAATATAATTAGTGGTTCATTACAAAACGGAGTAGAATATAAACCTGATTTTGGTGGATATTGGAAATTTGACGGAGTAAATGATAGAATATTATTTGAAGGTAGTACACAAAATGCTTGGATACTTAATTCATCTCCATCATGGACAGTAAATGCTTGGGTAAGAACCCCTAATGGATCATTTGGTAGTACTGTTAATGGGGGTTATTACTACGGTCCTATTTTATCTAATACTAACGGTGGTCCTATTTATTCAACATTTCAAATTAATGGAGGAACTATTGCCTATACTCATTATAATGGTTCATGGCTTACTAAATACGGAACTACTGTAGTAAATGATGGTAACTGGCATTTATTAACTTGGGTTAATTCTTCTAATTCAATAAATTTTTATGTTGATGGAAAGTTTGATGGCACAGGTGCTTCTAATATTTCGGGTGTAGGTTGGTTAGATGCTATTGGACAAGCAACATCCGGATATTTTATAGGTGATATAGCATCCCTTCAAATCAACCAAGGCAAAGCATTTACAGCATCCGAAGTATCCCAACAATATTTCGCTGAATATCCTAGATTTAAATCTTCAAGAGATGTAACTAAAGGTGGAGTAGTATTAGAATTAGACGCTGCTAACCCAAATTCTTACTTATCTGGTACTACTTGGACTGATTTAAGTGGTAAAGGTAATAATATAACTTTAAATAATGGTCCTACTTATAGTACTGCTAATGGGGGCACCATTAACTTTGACGGTTCTGATGATTCAGGTTATAAAAATACTCCTAGTGGAATGAATTTTAGTTCTACAAACGCCATGTCAGCTGAAGCTTGGATAAAGTATTCTCCAAATGCCTATGATTTTTGGTTTACAGGCAATAATAGTGGTATTAGGTATAGATTTGGTACAAACAGTAGCCGATACTTTTATTGGGATATGGGGCAACACGTTGATAGAAATTATACTGGTTATCAAGTCCCTCAAAATGAATGGGTGCATGTAGTATTTACAGGAGGAATAGAATCTGGAAGAATTATTACTAGAGTCTATGCTAATGGGGCGTTAATTACTACCCAAGACGAAGGAATTTCATCATTACCCAATGTAGGAGAAATTTGGGTGGGTCATGGTGAAGGTCAAGGTACTCACCCCTTTAATGGAGATATAGCACTTTTAAAAATATATAATAGAGTTTTAACTCCTCAAGAAATATTATCTAATTACACTACATCCGCCCCTCGCTACCGAGTTCAACTCCCACGCTCAACAACAGATTCACTAGCTTTAGATGTAGATTTTGGAAATACAACTTCATATCCTAGAACAGGAACTACAGTTTACGATAGAAGCGGGAATGGTAGAAATGGAACAGCTGTAAATGGTCCTGTTTGGGGTTTTACCAATAGTGGTATTTACGATTTTGATGGCACAGATGATTATATTTCATTTGGTAGTTCAACTTTACAATATGTTTATACAGACCCATTCTCTCTTGAAATTTGGGTTAATCCTGATACTTTAAGTGGATTTAAACATTTAATTGGGGTTACCTATGCTTCTTATAGATTAGCACATTCAAGTGGTACTATATCTTTTAGATTAGATGCTAATACTATTAATACAGGAGGCGGCACTTTAACAGTTGGTGAATGGACTCATGTAGTAGCTACTTGGGACCCAACAACCCAAACCGCTAAAGTTTATAAAAATGGATCTCAAATAACTAGTGCTACAAATACTAATTGTGATTGGACTCATACAGGTACAGATTTTAGAATAGCAAGTAGCCCTGGTGAAAACTATTACTTTGATGGTAAAGTATCAAATGCTAAAGTATATTCTAAAACATTATCCCCATCCGAAGTCCTAGAAAACTACAAATCAACAAGAAGTAGATTTGGTACTGATGGTATTGTAACTTCTAACCTTTCTCTCCATTTAGATGCAGGTAATGTAAATTCATTTGATAATTCTGGAAATACTATTTATGATTTAAGTGGTGGAGGGAACAATGGTACCTTAACTAATGGTCCGGTTTTTAAAAACAGAAATGGTGGAACTATTTCATTTGATGGGGCTGATGATGTTATTACTGTCCCCATGGCTAATTTAAGACCTACCTCAGCTATAACTGAAGAATGTTGGGTATACATAGAAAATAATACAGTTCAAGTTTTTATAGGTTCACAATATGGTACGAGTTCAAACAATTCATACGCTATTTGGTTAACTAGTACTGATGTTTTAGCAGCAGGAGTTAATATAGGTGGAAGTTTTAACTATCAAACTAAAGCTTATACTATTAGTACTAATAAATGGTATCATTTGGCTCATACTTATGATGGCACTACTCAAAGAATATATGCCAATGGAATACAAATCCATTCATGGGCTACTTCAGGTGCTATAACTTATAACACTAATAATACTCTTTTAGCCGTAGGTAATGATTGGAATGGAAGTGGATATAATGTAGGTCCTGGATTAGCTGTTGAAGGAAATTTATCTATTACTAGAATATACTCTACAGCATTATCCGCAGCTCAAATCCTACAAAACTACAATGCTGAACGAAATCGCTTTGGATTAGATTAATATTTATAAATAAACAACAAAAATGAACAGAAATTACGTAATTTTCAATGTTAGTGAATTAGCTACAATCGATTTCTCTCAAGTACTAGAGACATCAGCTGACACAGTTAGAAAATCACTTGATGAGACTTTAACATTCGTTAAGTACGAAGGTGAAATGCCTTCATCTGTAACGGCTTTAACTACAAAACAAGGCCCTTACACTCACAGTGAAATTCTTACTATTTTAGCTGGACCAGATTGGACTGATCCTAACCCACCAATAGGAGAATAAATGGGGTATGTTGTAAAACATAGTACCTCTAATGTAAGTAAAACCCGCAGAAAAGGAAACGTAACCCTAGGTGTAAGCTCTGAGGGTTATAGTAAAACCTCAGTAAGTGGGCTTTATAATGGAGTCCCTCCAGTTGAAGGTAAACACAATTTTGTTAGGACATCAGCAACTGGTGATCCTAACTTTTACTGTGTTGACGATACTGAACTAATTAACTTTGTTAATAGTATTGGAGGGAGTGTCTCTAATGTTGCTGATGCTACTGCTTATTTAGCAACTCAAAATGATATTATGTTTACTAATACTATTCCATCAGATGCTGTAACTGATAGTTTAGTATTAGATTTAAAATCATCTAATATATCTTCTTATCCAGGAAGTGGAACTACTTGGTATGATTTAAGTGGGAATGGAAATAATGCTACCTTATATAATGGTCCTGTTTTTAATCCTAAAGGGTATATAGAATTAGATAGAACTAATGATTCTATAGTTTCTAGTGCTAAGTTTATAGGTACCGAAGATGCTTCTATATACCTTTGGTGTAATATAGCTTCTTCATCTACATCAGATATAATCTATTATCAAGGAACAGGTGTTGGTAGGATATGGGTATACAAAACAGGGACTGGAAATTTAGCTATGAATACCTATTGGGGAACTGGAATGGATTATTATTTAACAGTAAGTGAAAATATCTCTGATAGGAATGGATTAATTACTATTACTTTAGATAGAGATGGTAACCAAACAGTATATTATAATGGGGAATTAAAAGGTAATTTAAATATGTCTCCATCAAGCAATATATCATATACTAATAATAATACTACATTAAGTGGGTGGGATCCTGATGGTCCCTCATGGTATAAAGCTCAAGCTAAATTTTGGGGTGTATCTTTATACAACAAAGCACATACTCAATCTGAAATTAAACAAAACTACTATGGATGTCCTATTATAACAGATGGTTTAGTATTTGCGGCTGATGCCGGTAATTTAGCATCTTATGAGAGTGGTTCAACTTCTGTTTATGATTTAACAGGTAATGTTGCTGCTGGTAGTTTATTAAATGGTGCTTATGGTGATGGGAATTGGTTTATATTTGATGGAGCCAATGATGAATTAGAATTTCCCCATAACTCAGTTTATAAAAACCAAGAAATATCAGTAGACTTTTGGGTTCAATTAGATTATGAATCTGGTGGTCGTCACGTAATGTTTACCTCATGGTATGGGTTTACTGTTGAAATTAATAACACATCTGGGGCTATTACTTGGGGTCTTCAAGGTTTAAATGGTCAATATATGGGAGGTGCTAGTTTAGATTATGGTGTACCTACTCATATATCATGTACTTACAATCCTACTACAGATAAACAAAGAATCTATGTAAATGGCGAACTTAAAGCTGAACAAACTGCTAGTAGTACTATTAATTATGGCTCAGATTCTTTAAGATTTAGTGGGCCTTGGGATAGAACTAAAGGTAGAATGGGCTTTATGAAAATTTATAATAAAGAATTATCAAAAGATGAAGTCCTTCAAAATTACAACGCTCAAAAATCAAGATTTTTAGATTATTTAAAATTAGGAGAAGTAGAAACTAGTGGTGAATGGTTAAAAGTATTTAGACACTACTCAGGAAACGGATCCTTCTTTTCAGATGCTAATGGTTGGGCCGAAGCTAAACAAAGTAACCAAGGTAATCCTTGGGCTGATAAATATTCTATATTACATGCCTTAGATAAGTTTCGTTTAGATAGTAAATATACATTTAAATTAGTATATCCAACTTTAAGTATTACTAATATTTGGTCCCAAACCAATAACCCAGTAACTGATAATGGGTCTGGTGGTGTTACAGGATATAGTGCTATAAGTATTGGAGCTAGCAGTAATGGTTGGGGTGGTTTAGAGAGATATGATTCTCAAACATCAACTTTTTTAGATGGTACTTTATCCCCTATTGGTAACTGGTATTATGCTATAGGAGTAAAAAATGCTTGGGGTGGATCAAACACATTCCCAGGCCCTTCCTCAGCAGTAAATGAAGTAGAACTTTGGATAAAATATAAATAATGAGAAGACCAGTAGCATTTGACCCTAACAACTTAAACCGAGGTAAAGGTAGAAGACGAGGTAAAGTATCTGTAGATGTTGATTCTGCTAGCTTAACAGGCTCACTTACCTTTTATAATACCCCTAACCCCCCAGATAATGGTTATATTATTGTAAGTGATAGTAATACTATTAAAGGAATTGCTGCTGGTTCTGCTAAACCTGTATTTTGGACAGCAACTGATGCTAATATAGTTTCTATTGTAAATGGTTTACCTGGTAATAATAGTACTTTTACCACAGCAGATGAGGCTTTTTCTTATTTAGCTTCATCCGGAAACTATTTTGTAATTAGTCCTAAAAATGAAAATATTATTTCTGATGGATTAGTATTAGAATTAGATTCCTCTAATAAAATGTCACTTAATGGCTCGTCTGGAGCTCTTTGGTATAATTTAGCTGAAGGTGGTGCCAATGTGGTAATGGCATCTGCTAATGGTCCTTCTTTTTCTACAACAGAAGAAGCAGTTTATTTTGATGGAACTAACGATTATTATTATGATGATAGTATCACTCTCCCCTCAGGTACTAAAACAGTAATTTGTTTTATTAAACCTACAGCTACTATGGGTCTTGATAATTATAAAGGTCTAGTAAGTTGGGGCGGAAGAAGTAATGCAACTCCCTCTAATTCACTTTTATTATCTTTATATACAAATAATTCTACAATTTATGTAAGCTCTGCTTACTGGTATAATGACTGGGTTCCTAACCTAAACTCAGTTACAGCTAATAAATGGAATATGGTAGGTATTATTGCTCGACAACAAACATCAACAAATAATACTACTTTATTTAGGTATAACTCTGGTGGATATTCTTCTTCAACAGGTACCTCTTCAGATTATTCTAGAAATATAAATACAACTAGTACTACTTTTAGAGTAGGATGTACTGATGCCTCTGGGAGATTTTTTAACGGGCATATTAAAAAAGTTTTAGTTTATGATAGAGAATTATCTGAAACTGAAATTAAACAAGTATATTATGGCGCTCCTATTGTAATTAATTCATCTTTAAAAACAGTTATTGATGCTAAAAACCCAGTTGGAGAACTAAATTCTACAACCATTTCAGAAATAACAGGAAATGGAAATGATTTTACTACTGAAGGAACAGTAAGTTTAGTTACAGACTATGGTGGAGTATATAAACTTAATTCTGGAAGAATTTATAGGAGTTCTGTATCTTGGTATGGCAAAATGTGTACTAGTTTTTGGGTTAAATTTATTGGAGGAGTAAATACAGGACAACTTTGGACTGAAAGTTATAGAGGTTCAGGTGGTTGTTCCCGCATTTGGTCTTCTTTAAACGCTAATGGTCAATACCAAGTAAATTTTTGGGACAATTCCAACTATGCTGCTAATGGGGTAGGTACTATTTCAACAATTTCTAGTACAAATATTGCTGATGGAGAATGGCACCAAGTAACAATGCAATGGTCAAATGGAAGTGGTAATCAAATTGCAGGAAACCATTTATACGTAGATGGACGTAAGGAATCTTATACTTATATGATAGGTAATGATGGTTCTTATGCTCACTGGCATATAGGAGGAAGTACAGGATGTCTTGGTACTTACACTCATACTTGTTATATTGGACCTGTATTACAATATAATAATTATAACCTCACAGATGCTGAGGTATTACAAAATTATAATGCTTATAAATCAAGATTTAGATAATGGAAATTCAAGAACAAGACGGAGTATTTTTAGTAATTGAAAATGGAGAGACTCTTTATTCTGCTTTAACTTTAGAAGAAGCCCAAGGATATATTGATTGGGTAAACAGAGGAGATGATGCCGGAAACACCCCAGAAGATTGCGGATGTAATTAAATTTAATTTGGTTATCTTAAAAATAGTTCTTATATTAATACAAAATAAATAAGTTATATGGAAAACAAAAGACGAAAAAACCACACTGATTTAGAGTGTGTTAAAACAGGTTTCGCTAATGGGGTTGCTCCTGGATTCCCACTTACCGAAGACCAAAAGTGGGAAATGGTTGATAAAGCTGAAAAAGCATATGGTGAATTCCTCACAGCATTAGGATGTGATTGGCAAAATGATCCTAACTCAATGGAAACACCTCGCCGTGTAGCTAAAGCTTACGTATTTGATTTGTGGGCTGGTCGTTACAATGCAATGTCCGATATTACTTCATTCCCCTCAGATGGTTATGATGGTATTGTAATCGAACGTAATATTCCAGTTACTTCAATGTGTTCACATCACCACCAAACAATTGGGGGAGTAGTTCATGTTGGTTATGTAGTTGGTAAAGAAGGACAAGTAATTGGTTTGTCTAAATTGAACCGAATTGTAGAATTGTTTGGCCGTAGAGGTGCAATTCAAGAACAATTGACAGCAGCTATCCACAACGCTGTAAATACTGTATGTGAAGGTAATAAAGGTGTAATAGTTTCAGTAGTTGCTACTCACAATTGTGTATCTTGTCGTGGTGTTAAACACCAAGGTGCTTCAATGGTTACTACTAAAGCATCAGGTGTGTTTATGGATAATGATAATCAAGCTCGTAAAGAGTTTTTTGATTCATTGAAAATTAATAATGGAGGACATCAAATTTAATATCATGACACCATTAGAACAAAAACAAGACGAACTTATCCAGTTACTTCAGGGACAAGTTATGGATTTATCCTTAATGTCTAAAATTGAACTTGGGGATGACGTGATTGAGAAATGGAGACAGTTAACTCAAGAAATTATCCAACTAAAAGATTATGTACCATTTGTAAGTGAAGTAGAAACGTTTAATGCCACTATGGGTAAACCTAACAACTATGAACCAATTATTCCCGAAGAAAAAGAATGGATGTTTGTTTACAATTTCATCCTTGAGGAACTTGAAGAGTACAAACATGCCTGTGAAACGGGAGACATTGTTGAGATTCTTGATGCTCTATGTGACATTGCCTACGTCTCGATTGGCAACGGAGCTATGCTTCATGGTCTTAAGGATAAGCTTTGGCCGGCCTATCAAGAAGTACAAGCGTCAAATATGTCTAAAGCTTGCACTAGTGAAGAAGAGGCACAAGAAACCGTTAGAGTTCGTTCCGCAGAGCAAGAGGAACCATGTCACTATGAGAAGGTTGGAGACTATTATATTGTCTATCGAACTCGCGATAAAAAGGTAATGAAAAACATTAATTATTTTAGACCTGATCTAAAAAAATTCTTTTAATGTACAAAAAATGCTTTGCCCAAAATTTAGGGAAAAACAGATATCTTATCCATTTGTGGGAGGATACTGGATATAGTAAAATTGAATGGAATAATCAAGTCTATGTTGAGTGTGATGAATATGATTCTACTCATACAGGATTGAATGGAGAACCACTTAAGAAAATTGCTAGGTGGGAAGTTGATAATCCAAAACTTCATTTCCATGATATGACTCCTTATCAGAAGTTTCTTATTGAAAAATATGGAACTAATGATGAACCCTCTAAAACACATCGTGAAGTATTTTTCGATATTGAAACCGAAATGGGAGATGCTCTTACTGAAGACTACATTAAGAGCGCTCCTAAAAAGGTTACTTCAATTGCATGGTATGATAAACAGTTAGATGAATGGGCTATTCTTATTTTAGATGCTAAAAATCAACTTAAACATACTAAAGCAAAAAACAAAGAAATTATTCCTTGCCGTACTGAAGAGGAATTATTGATGAAATTTCTAGAAAAAATTCGTGAAATTGATCCTGATATTTTAGTAGGTTGGAACAGTGATTATTTTGATATTCCTTATTTGTATTATCGAATTGCTAATACCTTAGGTGAAGATGTTGCACGTTATTTATCTCCTATTGGTGTAGTTAGAGAAACACCCTGGTCTAAAGATCAATATATTCAAATTGCAGGTGTTGAATCTCTAGATTACATGCGTTTGCATAAAAAATATAGCTGGGCTGATGAACCTAGCTATAAATTAGATGCAATTGGAGAAAAATATGCTGGTATTAATAAAATCGAATATGAAGGTAGTTTGGATCGTCTATTTGAAAAAGATGTTAATACATTTATTCAATACAACTTTCGAGACGTTGAAATCTTAAAAGTATTAGATGAGAAGTTAGAATACCTAGCTCTTACTAAAAACTTGGCCCATAAAGGTAAACACAATTATAGTGAAGTTTATGCTAATACTAAAACCCAAGATGGAGCCATTTCAGCTTACCTACTAAGTCAAGGTATTGTACCTCCTGCTAAAGATCGTAATCCACTTTCAAAGAAAAATTATGCTGGTGGTTATTTGTTTTGTCCTAAAGCAGGTATTTACAATTATATGTTTGATGAGGATTTAACTTCACTATACCCTTCAATTATCATGACTATTAACATTGGTAAAGAAACAATGGTTGGTCGTATTATTGATGCAGATGATAGAAATAATCGTTTAGGGTTAAATGACTTGCTTGCTAAAGATCCTGAAGAGGAACTTATCATTGAGAATGCTAAACGTAAACGTACTAAAATCAAAGTAAATGGTTTAGTAAATCTAATTAAAGATATGAATTTAGCCATTTCAGCTAATGGTGTATTCTTTAGAACAGATAGAGAATCAGTATTATCTACTATTTTGAAAAAATGGTTTGATGAACGTGTTTTGTATAAAAATGAAATGAAACGTGCTTATAAGGAATTAAATGATCCTGAATTAGGTGCTTCATTCCATATGAAACAATATACTATGAAGATTTTGTTGAATAGCTTGTATGGTGCAACTGCTCTTGGTAGTTTCCGTTATGGTAATGTTATTTTATCTGAAGCAATTACTTTGAGTGGTCAACGTATTATTCAAGAAAGTGCTTTAGCAGCAAACCGTCACATGAATAAGGTTATTAAAGGAGAAATTAATTTAAAACTAAAAAAAGATGATTTACAACACAAACCAGGTGAAAGGATGACTGTTGTTG
>Ga0208161_1000018_pt1 | contig 79927 bp, 88 predicted proteins | sample CB_VirMetaG_3_FD_184538 | JGI IMG/M metagenome (GOLD analysis project Ga0208161, IMG submission 184538) | Freshwater to marine saline gradient viral communities from Chesapeake Bay - CB_1508_1S Viral MetaG (SPAdes) (version 4) | ecosystem: Environmental > Aquatic > Marine > Coastal | place: USA... | reverse complement strand
AACACGAGCGAACTCTTCATTGCTCATGCCCTTAACAACATCAGCAATCTTCTGTACAGCCTTTACCTTAGTTGGCTTAACAGATGAACCCTGCTCTGGGTTTTTGTTCTTATCTTCATCCTTTGGTGCAGAACCAGGAGGAGAAATTTCCTTTGCTGTAGGTTCAGCGGTTTCAGCGTCAACACCGAAAGATGCTTTAGCTTCATCCATCTGATCCACTTCGTTTTCGAGTAGTTCTTTATCAGACATTTGGATTGCTCCTATTAAGTTATCTCATTTGTAATTTATTTATAAAAATAAATTTTTTACTTTGTCAAAGAGTTCAGAAACTGCTCGAACATAGCAAACTTCTTTGCCTCTACTTCAGCAGCACTCATTGTTTTGATTTGCGAACGCATCTGGTCAGCAACTTCAATTTGCTTCCAAGTGCCAGTTGATTCATTAAAAACCCACTCAGCACCTTCCATAACACCTTGTACAAAAGCGTTAGGAGCAGAAGGATCAGCTACGATATCGGCAGCGGTTGCCAAGTAAAAATCGTCTTGTACTTCAGCGATACCATTACGACCCATCTTTAGTGAACCCATACCACGAGAAGATACACCAAGCTGCGCACCTTCATCCATCAGCGACTTAACAATCGCACCATATGGAGTTTCGGTCATAATCTTAGCACGACCAACATAGTTATCACCATCACGATCCAGTTTAGTAATCATGTGCGATACACGCTCAAGATTAATGGTAGGACCTTGTGGGTGACCGAGTTCGCCGTAGGCACGGTTCTTCTGAATATAATCTTTGTTATAACGAGAAACTTCCTTATCGAGCGTTTCTGTAGAATACATACGCTTGTTACGATTAGGAATGTTGCCCTGCATAAAGATACCTTCGATAAAGTAATTCTTCTTGCCTGATTCTTTGGCTTCGGTCAGATAATTAATATCTTCCAAAACTTCGGTGATGAGTTTCATTAGATGTCTCCCTCAGCAACCTTAGTGCCATATAAACCAGCACCAGTAAGCGTATCATATGGACGCTTACGAATAACGGTGCCAGAGTTTGCTGGCAACTTAATTACAACAGAACCACCAGCATAAGAACCGTGTTGACCGTTACCTGTATCAACATCAGTGTTAGCTACTGTAACTGTTACAGCGTTATTTGTTGTTACAACATAAACCGCAGTCGCAAGATAGCAGTTATTTGCTGCTGCAAGAGATACAGAATTTGCTAGTGGTTTCAGTGCCATTGCTTATTCCTTATTTCTTGACTTCTTTACGATCGCCATTAAACTGATGGTCGCCAGCAACAGGATGCTTGGTCTTTTCTACCTTATGAGCATTCTTGAAATCTTCCTCGCCCTTAGAGCGTGGCTTGTAATCTGTTGCTTCTTTATCGTCGTCTTTCTTTGCAACCAGCTCATCAGCTGCTGCACCTGTACCTTCAACGATAAAGTCGATAAAACTTTTGATAGACATTTTATTCTTCCTCAGTTACTTCAGCTTCAACGCCGTTCATATAGTTTGCAGCTACATCGTACTTTTTCATTTGTACTGCGTCATAAACCTTATCCAACAGGAGATCGTTCACAACACTGCGAAACTCAGAAACATTGCCGTTGAAGGCAAGTTCTACTGCATCTTTTGCGGTATAATCAGACATAATAGTCTCCAATTAATTTTTTCATCTCTATTTATAAAACTTATTGTTCTTCCATATCGGAGTCCATCCCCGAGTCATCTTCCATTCCGCCCATTTCCTGAGCCAACTCGGCTTCGGTTTGTATTTGCTCGTCGATCTCATCGATATCTTCCTCCGTCTGCATCAACACATTTTTGCGGATCCATTCGACGGAGAAATATTTTCCAGCGTACTGATCAACATCTCCGAGCAACTGCAATCTGCCCTGTAGGATTTCATTGTTCTTCAGTTCAGCGAAATGATTGTCTTCAAGGAAGTCATAATAGATATCGCCTTTGATTTCTTTCCACTCTTTCTTTGTAATAATACCCTTGAGCAACAACTGACGCTCAAGCAAAATATTAAACAATTCAGTGAAACGATTACGAAGACGATTGATAAAGCGTGAGAACTTCAGTTCGTCACGAGTAATTTCTGATGAGCGACCAAGATTAAACTGCGTTTCAGTTTCCAATCTTGATACTGGTACATTTAATGATTCATATAACTTCTTGCGGAAGTACATAACATCATCGAGTTCACCAAGGTTTTGCCCGCCAGGAAGTGTAGTAATTTCAGTTGACTTACCACCTTCACGGCGAGGCAACCAGTAATCTTCAAGCATCGTCATAAACTTACGATCGTCACGGACTTCGCCAGTGTTTGCATCGTAAACGAGTTTGTTCTTATGCTTGGCCATCATATCACGCAGATACTGCTCAGCTTTTGCCTTTGGTAGATTACCTACATCAATGTAGAAAATTCTACGCTCAGGTGCACGAGCAAGACGATAGATAACCGTAGCATCTTCCAGCATACGCAGCTGGTTCAGCGGTTTAATTGCTTTGTGTAGATTAGACAACACTAAGCGATTATGTTCGTCACGAATACCAGAATGACAATAAGCAATCGCATCTGGCGCAACCTTAACCCCAAGATTGCTAGTGCCTGTATTCATCATGCCCCTTTCGGCATAAACGAAATACTCTACATATTCTTTTGGTACAAATTGTCCATTCGGTTGTGCTTGAGCTGCAGAACTGCGCTTTAAAGCACGAACCTTTTTCATCTTACGAGGATCAATATAACGCAGTTCTTGAATGCCCTTACGAGGTGCTGCGCTATCTACCATAATATGATAATACAAACGACCATCTACATACCAGTTACGGAAGATGTCGTATGCATAGCTGTTAAAGTTGAGAAGATCTAGGATGTAGTCAAACTCATCACGAATCTTTTCTTTAATCTGATCTGGCATTGTTTCAATAGCGTCAAGAACAATAGATACAGGTGGTTCCTGTTCATCAGAAACAATTGCTTCATTAATAATATCATCAATCGCACGCTCACACTCAGGTTGTGAAGCCATCGTACGATAACGAGTGATAAGTGCTGCTTCGTTTTTAGCAACACCTTCCATGTCCAATGCAGTACCGAATGCGCCGCCATAAGCTGCGCCGTACTCTTGCATAATATCAACGGTGCCATCAGAAGATGGTGGTGGTGCAAAAGACTGAACGGTTTTTAGTTGTTCGTCCTCTTTTGCTTTTCCTATTTGAAAGCCGAATAGTTGCATTCTATTTTCCTATATTAAAGAATGGGGGCAGCATAAGGTTATTTATACTGCCCCCACGAATCACATTTTCACTAATTAGATGCCGCCAGCGTTACCAGTATTGCCACCGATAACTTCCCAATAATCATATACAAAAGTTACAGAGAAAGTTTCTACTTCTTCAGAACCCCAGCTCAACTCGATAGTTGATACTTCAGTTGGGTACAGACCAACAAAGTTATAAACACGAAGGATATCGCCAGTCTTACCGTACTGAGTAACCTGAGCGTTTGCCTTGTACAGCGAAGGAGCAGAGCCACCAGCGTCATTAATGTTGCGCTGAGCAGCATTAATAGTATGTGACCATTGTTCCATTGCGTTACGAATAGCAAAGTCTTCGTCGTTCAAAATTGTTGGCGTCCAAGCATCATAGGTACGATTGCCTGCTACATTGATCTGACGACCAAAGTAAGGCAAAGCAATATTACCAATGGTAGATGCTGGAATAGCAGCTGCCTGACACATAAATGGTACAAGCGGATCAGCTGCGCCATTGATTGGGTTGGTAATCTGTACTTGGAACAGAGAAGCACGAGCACCACCCCCCTTCAAAGCAGCAGAGAAGTCGTTTACATTAAAAGCCATTTTCGTTCTCCTTTTATCCTATTTATTAGCCGAATTGACCAACGACTTCAGAGAACTCAACGCCAGTTCTAACCGCAACAAAATTCAACTGAATGAAGTTGATAGAACGAGCTGGCTTGATGTAGATGTCACCGATAAACTCATTGCGGTCAATAACTTCACCAGTGTTATTGGTGCTGTCACAAACTACACGGAAGTCGGTAATACCACGACGTCCCTGAACATCACGCAGGAACGGTTCAACCAGATTGCGGAACTGCGAACGAGTAAACTCATCATTGAATTCAAACAGAGTAAACTTAGAAGCAGTGCTAATTGCTTTCTCGAGTACAATAAACAAACGGCGAACATTGATACGATCAAATGCGCTTGGCTTAGAAAGCATTGTCTTATCACCGAACAGCACAGTACCCTGTCCTGGGAATGTTACAACTGGGTTCACACCCTTCTTATACAACTGATCACGATCAGCCTTTGGTGGGTTGTAAGCCAGACGAATAACATTCTTGACATTACCACGGTTGAAGCCAGCTGGGCTGTACCATGGATCACGAGTCAGGTCAGTTTGAACCATCAGACCAGCAGTATCACCGTTCAAAGGAACATAACGATATACATCGTTGTACTTGTCGTACTGATATTTCCAGCCAGAATCCATTACTGCGTAAGAAGAAGATGGCAGACTATCACGATAAGCGATAATGTCATCTCTTTCCTTACCTTCATATGCATTGTTGTTAACAACATCAGCACGCTCAGGTGAGATAACTGCGATACAGTCTTTACGAGATTCAGCAATGTTATTAATACAGTGTGTTACAACTGTCTGTCCACGACTAGAGCCAAGGATAAACGATACATCCAGATCTTCAGCAGACTTGAAGAGATTATAACCTTCAATGTATGCAGCATCAGTTGGAAGTGTACCATCCTTACCCTTAGTAAAGCTGTTGCTAATTGGCAGATCAGAGCCAGGATAGTTGGTGCCAAGATCAGCACGAGTACCAGCCTTAGAAGTGTTGCTGTTATGAGCACCCCACCAGATATATGGAGAGTTCTGATTGATAACTTCTTTATAGTAGTTGCCAGCACCCTGTTCGGTACGACCATCAGATGCCTGGGAAAGCATTTCGTATCTTTCAAGAACAACACCCTGCTGACCAGTGAAAGCACCATCTTCGTCAACTACAACCACGTGAATCGCATCACCCTGAGCGCCAACGGTGTTAGCGTATGCAGTAGTGGTAGGAGCATTGTCGAAGTTGCCGAAATATTCCCAACGACGAACAATGTCAGTAGTGTAGGTGTTAACCGTGTTACCAGTGTAGTTAGAAGTCAGCGTAATGGTATTGCCAGAGATAGCAGCAATCTTACGAGATTCCTTATCTGGACCAAGCAGAATAATATCACCAACTACAAACTGAGTTTCGGTATTAGAGCTGCCCTGACCGTCACCAATCAAACCAACAGTGTTAGTATTGCGAGTAGCAGAGTAAGAGGTTGCAACTGTAGACTGCCAAGCATTAGCGTTATGACATACAGAAACCTTCAACGAGTTACCCAACTCACCAGGATACTTAGCAACCCAGTCGCCATGATCAACAGTGTTAGTGTAAGATTCGTTGTAGTGATCTTCGTTCTTAATAAATGCGCCGAGTGGTGAAGCATCACCAGAAACAGCATTGTTAGCACCACTTACAACACGACTTACATACAGAGCATTACCGTATGACAAAAAGTTTGCTGCCGTGAAGAAGTCGGTTGCGGTATTTGAGTTTGGCTTGTTAAAAATGTTAACGAGGCGATCTTCAGAATCAACCAGCACACGCTGGCCAATTGGTCCCCACTTTAGGTGGGCTGCGATTGCACCTTCTGTGGTGCTAACTGCAGGCACGACCGTAGTGAGATCAATCTCGCTTACATTGACGCCTGGGGATACTTGGAAAGGCATGTTTAATCTCCTTCGATGTAAAGGTCAACTATTTCATTTGTAACTTATTTATAAAAAGACGGTATTTAGAACCAGTTCGTTACCTTCCCATTTGCCATATCTGAATCTCCACCCCAGTCATTTGCGCTTCCTGGGTCATACATATCATTCTGTCCATCATCAATTATACCAAATGGCAGCAGTTCTTCGTAAATTTCTTCTTGTGTTCGATCACGAAGATGCGCCAAAGTGTTTACATCGGTAAACTGTTTGAAGAATTGTTGAGCAGATAGCCACCCAAACAATACTAAACCCATCACCAAGTCATCATGGCATCCTGGTTCTGCTTCGTACGATACCCCTTTCCTCGAAAAAGTTGACAGTTCGTTAATAGTGTCCCAATCATTTACAATAAGTTGGTCTTGTTCAATCAGCAGTTTAAGCACCGAACAGCCAATAGATTTTACTTGTTGAGTTGTACGAATACCTTTATCAATCGCAGTGCCTTTCTTACCAAACCCACCCGAAATTCTTTTTCCTGCTCTGCCAGCATTCTGCGTATGTAAGATATTTTCGTAATCATAATCAAACAGAAGTAGATCTGGAATTTGTGCGCCAATATCATTTACTTCTGTCAGTACAAGTGCTTCGTTGTACTTCATACACATTCTATGTATAATTTCCGTGTATTCTACAGGTGTAATAAGATTGTCACGGAATGTGCATACTTGACGATATGGCATTTGTTGCGCATCAATAATATGAAACGCTGAATAGTCAAGACCTTTACCACGTGACACGTCTGCGATACAGAAATATGTGTTGCCTTTTACTGGCTCTTCATAGACTTTAACACCATGACTTTCTTTAAGAGGTTGACGAGCAACCAATGCTTTGAGTTTGCTGCCGTCAATCAGTGTTCCTGACGATCCAAGGAACTCACACTCGAATTCCTGAGCAAACTTCTGCATATCAAAGTCCATGGATGCAAGTGTGTCTTTCTTCCATGCTTCGTCTCTTCCTGGGACTTCATACCAAGGAACTTCAACATACTTGTAACCATTTGATCCATCCTTTGCACCTTCGCAGGTTTTGTAGAAGTGATTGAGTCCATTTGGCGTACTTGTAAATAGAATCTTGGTTGTTGTACCAGAAGAAATGGTAGGGAATACAGATGCGAAGAACTCATCCCATCCTTCTACGAACGCAGCCTCGTCAATATACAGGAATGACACTGACTTACCACGAATGGCTGAGGATGATGTTGCTGCTGCGATAATCTTACAACCATTTTCAAATTCAACCGAACCTTTGTTCCATTCAATAACGCCCTGCTGAATCCACTTCGGCAGTGCTTCGTATGCAATCTTGATACGATCTAGAATTTCACGAGCAGCATCACCCTTGTTCGCAAGCAATCCAACAGTCTTGTGATTGTTGAACAGAATATAGTGTAGAATTACTGCTACAGCTGTTGTCGTTTTACCTGCCTGTCGACTTGTGACGACCGTAACACGACGATTCTTTGTAATCTTTTCAATAATTTCTTTTTGATAGTCATAAAGTACAATAGGTATGAGTCCATGATCAACATGAACAATTTGAATATATTTCTCAGAGAAGTAAACTGGATCTTTGGCACATTTAAGAAATTCTTTAATTTTCTCTTTGTCCCAATCAACCGAAACACCTTTGCGCTTTAGATTTAGATTACCAAGATAGCCTTTTTCAATTTGATTCATCTTAATCTTATTCCATAATTTGTTGCAATACTTATTCTTGGGTTATTGCTCATGTTTGGTGCAACACGATGTTTAAGCCATGATGGAAAAAAAATTAATCTATTGTTTTGCGCAGGATAAGATATTTCTGTTAGTGTCAATCCACTTCTGTGGTTAAAATATGAAGGGTCTTCAAAACTGCTTTGGAGTATATTTGGTGTTTCGAATGTTATAACAGAACTTTCATCTGTGACATCAACATAAAATACTGATGATAACACAGAAAATCTATGAAAATGTGATTTATTATAATCTTTGTATCTGTTGATATTTATCCAAGAATTATCAGCATAAAATTCACAGTTTTCTTTTATGTCATATTTTAATTCTAGTTCTTTTAAGCATATTTTTATTACATTATTCAATTCATCAAACACAGGCAATGTATTAAGTATAAAATCGTCTCCTTGCCACCCACCAATATTACTATACTTCCTCCCGTCATATTTAGTTTCTTCAGATAAACAATACATTTTAATTTGTTCTGTGTTAATTTCTGGTATGTCAACAAACCATACTGGACTACAAAACCAAAATTCTTCTACAAGATTCATCATAAACAGTTACTCTTTATTATCAATCATCTTCAATAAGTCAGCAGTAGAACCAACAAACAGATTGTTGTTTACTGTTCCACCTTTCGCAGTTTCATTTTGTTCTTCTTCTTTCTTCAGTTCTTTTACTTGTTTCTGAATAGCAAGAAGATCTTTGTTGGCGTCAACCAATGTTTTCGTTAGTTGTCCAACGACTTCAAATGCACGTGGATGTTCAGATGCTTTTGCCAACTCAAGCAATGAGTCAAGCGCATAAGAACCCTTTTCGATTACCTGATACAAATTGCTACGAGCATACTCATAGTCAGTCTGTATGTCTTTGGCTTGATCTTTTGATCTAGGAACCACAATCGGTGCTTTAGGATCATCAATTATCAAGTCACCTTCAATTCCCAAAATCTCATTCATATTATCAGTCAAATTTTTCATTTTTTAGAACCAGTTTAAATTTATGACAACTCTAACTTTCTGGTCTGTGCAAGAAGTGCTTGAGTGTATTAAATTTCCAGGAAAAACAACTAATCTGTTTGCTATACAATCAATTTCTTTCCCGTTTTTAAACAGAGTTTTCCCATTAGTTGAATTAATATAATATATGCCAGTAATCATATCTGAATCATTAATGTCACCATCAACATGCCAACCATGAAAATCAGAAGAAGAAGTTCTAGTGAGTAAATTTGCCTTCATTCTAGAAATAGATCTTATCGGCAACCTATCTGTAAATAATTTTACAGTTTGTTCATAGTGTTCGCTAAAAATTTTGAAGTTTCTAAAAAATAAATGTTCAAACTGAAAATAATTTTCAGAGTTGTCATAATTTACAAAATCTCCATAGTGCCAAGGAAATTCTGGTGAAAAAATTTTATTAGAAAGAGATTCCCAATCTTTTTCTGGCAAAAAATTATCAATTACATCAAATTTTTCCATAATCTAAACTCTAATATGTTAATGATTGTGCCTGTTCACTCCATCAAAGTAGTCGTATCTGTCAAATGCATAACCCCAAGTGCTGTTGGCACTGATGTTTTGATAAGAAATACTTGCTGCTGAGTTTGCGGTTGGTGAACCATTCGCATACTGACCAGGAGTAAGAATAATCTTATGATGTGGACCAATCTCAGTGTCAATTGCGTTGTTAGATTGTTGAGCAACCATATCAATAATGGTGCGTTTGATTACACCTCTGTTGCTTACTGGTCCAAAAAGATAACCTTTGATGGTAAAGTTCCAAGTGTAGATAATTGCTCTACGAGTAACGAAGTCATTCTCATATGTATCTTCAATGCTCATATCGTTGAACACTGTAGGAATGTCATAGTAATCGCCGATTGCTGGAATCAACTTTAAACTAGAAGTCCATTCAGGTCTAAAGAATGGAAGGATCTGTTCGTTGACTTGAACCGCATCTTCATTGTTACTGAACATACCATACAATGCAATTTGAAAATCATATGGGATTGGCGAATATTGAGCACGAACAGAACTAGCACCCGAACCAATATTCGTATTCTTGTTCATTTTATTTAATGAACGCTCAGGCGCATAATTCATATTGATCAACTCAAATGATAAGCGTGGAAGCTGAATCGCAATCTCACGGTCAATGTTTGAGTCAGAGTTGATTCTTTGTAAAAAACTTTCTACTGGACCATAGGCAATAGGAACGCCAATTGTTTGTACTGGTGTTCCTGCGCTGTTGTTACGCACGACACGAATATCGTTGAACATATTACCAAACATGATAATATATTTTCGAGTAACACCGTTGTAAAAATATTGCCAGTTCGCCATTAGATTTCACCGAATGGATTTGACTCGCTCCAGTCAACAAAGTTGAGTGTCTGAGTCTGAGTTGTATAGTATTCGTTGTTCGCTTGATTGTCTGTATCTTCGATACGATACCCATCATTGATGATAAACGAACCGTCTTCAAACTTCAAACCACCGCCATCTTCAAGCAGCAGTTGATAGAAGTTCATATCACCAGAGTATGCGGTTTCAATCGAATCAATAACATCAATACCAGTATTGAGTTGCTCATGGCTGTATTCGAACAGTTCACAACGCAGATCATAAACCTGCAAAGAACCCATTTGATAGAAAATAGATTCGTGTTCTACAAACTTGACTTCAAAGATCTTGCCATTAAGAGGAAGATAGATAAGATCGCCTTCAGCTGGACGACCGATATCTTTGGTTGTTTCAATATCTTCCATCTCTTCAGAGAAACGGCGACGAGCAACTGTTAGTGTAACTGCATCACGAATTTCTAAACCAAACTTAGAAAGGAAATCGCCATCACCCTCAAACCCATCAACAGACTTAATGTACATCTCAATTGGATATGCAGTATCAAAGGTTGACAGTGTATCTTCGCTAAACAATAGATCTTCATTTACAATTGTTCTGGGCATATAGAACACTTCCATGCCATAGATACGAATTGATTCGATGATGAGATCCTCGATGAGCACTTGCTCCATCGAGTTTGTATAGTTGTTGAAATAATGATTAACAGTAGGCATGAGATTATCCAATCATATCGTAAGTAGGAAGTGAGTATGTATTGATCATCTCTTCTTCCAGTCGCTTAATCTCCTCATCTGCCTCTTGATAGATTTGTTCGCCATTAAAGGTAACGCCACCTGGTAACTGCATACCAGTAAACTTTTTCAGATTTGTGCCCCATTGACGCTTAATTAATTGCGTGGCGTACTTACGAAGCCAACGATCGCCCCAGACGTCCGCAAACGTCTCAGGATCAGCCGTTCTATAACACTCTATGATAATGTATTCGCCTGCAGTAACCTTCGCCTCCCAGTCCATGTCAATGTACAGGCGATCCATATGGCGATTAAAACGGAACATCTGTTTGCCAACAAACAGTTCTTGCATCAACGCAATGCGTTCCATAGACATAGCGTAGTGAGCAAACTGCCCATGCGCCCAGTCATAGATTTCATTCAGTGTAATCTGATATCGAAGGTTGAATAGATTGTTGGTGTTAAGACCAGCGCCAATTGGAAACAGATTAACAACACCAATAATAGATTCTGGCAGCGTGATGTACTTGTTGGTAATATCCGCTGATGTTACTTGATACTTGTAATAGTCGTGATATGAACCATCGTAATGAAAGTCACGATAGTATTCAAGTGCGTCAGTAATACGATCGTCAACCTGATCGTCATCAACATTGATTTCGATAACTGGTGCGCCAAGTTCACGAAGGCAATACTTCTTAAACTCAGTTCTTGTAGTTGGAGCTGCCATAAAAAAGTCCCAGAGAGTTTATCTACTGGGACTATTTATATCATTTGAAAAGTTGTTACTTAACTCTTGCCGAGATAGAATGCACCCGCAGCAAGGATAGAAGTCTTCAGCCACTCAAAGTGTACAAGGGCATTTTCTAGTCTGACGAATTCTGTTACAGTCTTTTGTGTGTCAACAATACCGAACAGATAAGAACCGCCAACTTCCTGAGTGATCGGAACAATAATGTCAAGACCAGTGAGACCACCGACCATTGCCCATGCACCCAATGCGACCATTGAGAGAACAAAGATACGGCGAGTCAGTTTAGCAAACGGATCATTGCCTACTCTATTCGCAGCTGCGTCTGCCGACTTGGATGCGGACTCTCTCTCCTGATTGGCGATGTCCGCTTTCTGCTGACGATCCGCCATCATCATTTCCATCTGCTTCTGCTTGTTCTTTTGAGCGTTGTCCATAAATTTGAACAAGCCACCCATAAGTGCGCCGCCACCCATGGTAATTAGTTCGACTGGAATCATAAGTCACCTCTTTCTTTTTATTATAATGGTGTCTAACCGTATTTAGTAAAAAGAGGATTCCAGAGAGTCCTGCCAGAAGTTTAAGCCATGTTGGGACCGAAGAGACTGCTTTTTCTGTGCTGAATGTTGGCTTAGAATCTGGATTGATGATAGGAGTGCCAACAATAGATTTATCAGAGTCAGACCGAACTACAATCTCGCCGTTATCTTTTGTTATAACGGTTTTGATTGTAGTCGGTTGCTCTTTATCTTCTTTGACTGCTTGATGTGCTTCGCCTAGACTGAGAGCAGTGGTAATTGGTGTGAATGGTGTACACCCAACATTTATAATAACCGCAACACCAAAACCAAACATCCTCAAACAATTCATACAAGATAGCAATATCAGACTGTATATTTTTGCATTAATTCTGGGATTAAATTGCTTGGCACATATGCACCCAAAGACATAATTACTCGTTCACCATTTGAGATTGGAGTGCTTCCGTGAATTTCTTCACTTGCGAAAATAATCCACATATGATCTTCATCTATATCAAACTCCACTCCATTTACGGTAGGGTTTCCGCCTTTTTCTGGAAGCACCAATGGGATATTACATCTTACATGAGAGTAACCGTCGCCTTTCATGTCAGTATGCGGTTCTGTATATGCGTTTTCTAAAAAATGATTACCGATAAAATGTCCAAATTTTGGTTCATCATAAAATTCAAAAATACCGAATTTAGAAAACACATTTGACACATATTCTTTATCAATTTGCACAAAAGGAAAAAACCTTCTACCGTAACCATTAATAACAAAATGCTGTTTATAGTTTTGTAAATTTTCCAATACGCTTTCTTTTAGAACTGACACATTAAAATCAATTTTGCATAATCTACTCATATTTTTTTACCCAATTAAAATGTATTGTATGGAAATCCTTATCGCTTTTATTGCTAGTGCTTACTTTCCAAGAAGAATCAATTTCATATATTCTACCTGGTTCAAGAAAATAAGGATTGTCGTTTATATAATAAACGTGCTTTTTGTCTTCAGAAAGACTTAAGATACACATGCGTTCTTCTTGTAAGTCTTCGCCTCGTGCATACCAAGGAGAATGGTATTTTTTTGCCAACAATTTATTTAGAAACATTTTTTTAATCGTGTTTTCTCCCACTATATTTTTTATGATGTAATCGTGAAAATCTTTGATATAATGTTCATATTTTTCAAAATTGTCATACTTAACAACATTTCCGTCTGAGACGTATGTTTCTGCTGGCCATAAAAATGGGATTGATCTGGTGTACGCCGTTTCATAAAAATTTCTTCTTCTATATTTCCAATAATCCCATTCTTTTTCTGTTAATTTATCAATCAAATTTAACAGTTTATCTATAGGAAAACTTCCAATTTCAGTAATATCTTGTTTTGCGTTCATAGTAGCTCATTAAAATTAAAATATTATATAATCGCTAATTCTAAAACAATCTTTAATCTCAAAAAGTAGTTCAAGTTGCGAGAATCGTAAATCAAGAGAAAGAATAGCACATGAATTTAATGTTTGAGGTGCTTTTTTGTGACAAGAAACTCCCATTGTCATAACATTATCATCAATTTTTCTCATTCCCTTTAAAAAAAGCTTATTTGGGTCTACAATAGACCCAAAACTTTTGGTTTCTTTTTCTACATCATAAACCAGCAATTCTCCAGTTTTTGAAGAAAGCGTAAAAATATTATTCTGAAAGAAATCAATATTATGTGCGTGTTTCCCACCAGAAAAAATAAATTCAGCCTCATATGTTTCAAGATCTAATTTCCAAAATTCAGAATCAGAGTCTTTGTTTCTATTGTTATTTAGACAGTAATATAACGAATTGTTTTCTGGATTATATTTTATTGAGTTTAAATGTAGTTGGTTGTGCTGATATGTACTAATTGAATATGGCGGTTCATCAATTATACTTTTTGTTCTTGCACAAAAGAAAACACTTCCTTCTTTATTGTGAATACCAATTGTATCATTTCCAGTATTTGCAACATATAGAGTATCGTTGACACATTCAATTTGATGTGTGTCAATAAACATTTGAATTGGCACCTCTTCAATTAAAGAAAAATCTTTTTTATTAAATTTGTACAGAGTTGTATTACTTGCAATTAAGAAATTTTCCCCACACTCAGTAATACCAAATGGTCTTAGATCGTTAAGTTCTTGTTGTATGCATATACCATTTTTGTTGTGCGTTTTACCCAAAGAAAGAATATCTGGTCCAACAGCAATTAATGCTTTTGTTATTAGATCATACGCATAAAATAACGGAATATAAGATCTAGATCCTATATCATCTGGCGTAACAATTAAATATCGCATAAACTATCTCCACCTTGGTCCCTCGAACCAAGAAATTAAACTATATCTTGTTCCTTCAGTAATAGGCGATATGTTATAATTTAGATATGATGGGAAAACAAGAATTGATCCTTGTTTTTGAAATTGAAATTTTGTTGGTGATTTAACATGCTCAAAAGAAAGAACACCGCCTTTATATGCTGATTGGTCAGAAAGTTGAACAATAATTGATAATTTATTATCGTATGCTTTCGTTGATTCCCAATCAACATCACAATAAAAATTGTTTGCGCTTGTATTATTTTGATTGTGTTCAATTAATAGCGTTTCAGATATATCAGTTATATCAAAAGAAAACGCATTTCTATTTGCTTGTTTAACATAACTCCAAAGAAAATTCTTAATATCAGAATATTCATTTGAAATAAATTTAATCTTACCTTTTGGCGAATCGCTTTCTGGTAAATTGTGTGAAGCATCAACTACTGCTTCACACAATTCTTGTTTCAATTCACCACGCCAAAGTTGCCAACATGTTTTTTTAACTGTATTCATAGTAATAATCAAAAGGTGTTATTTGAACGTGTTAATATATTCCTGCTTTAAATTCTTTTTGTGTATTTCTTCTAACGCTTCAAAAAGTTTTGATAATTCAGCAGTTGATACAAAAGAATCACCTGGGGTGTTTGCAGAAGAAAGATTAATTTCTGGATCTAATGTTTCAATCATTGAAATATATTCTTTACGAACCTTTGCTTCTTGTTCTTCTTCCTCTGCTGCAAGTTCAACTGAATATTCAGCAAAACTTTTTACCGCACCAGCTTCGCCAGCGATTAATGCATCTAAAATTTGTTCAGCATAATCATAAATGTCGTCACGAACTGCAGTAAATTCAACTTCTTCTTCTAGTTCAAGAAATTTTACCACGCAATTTGCTTTATCACGTTCAGTTTCTTCTAACCATACGCCGCTATTTTCAACAATATATTCTATAGTGTACATTTTTGTATGTTCTCCATTAAGCTGCATTAAGCTGTTCGAACAACAAGTGTTATTGGAAACCTACTTGAAGACCAGTATTCGCCAGGCACTTGTGCTGTTTGCATGTATCTCCATGTACCACTAAGTCCAGCACCATATGTCTGATTACCTCCAGGCACTCCAGAAAACGGACTGATTGTTGGTTGCATATATGTGTGAGTTGCATATCCGAGTTGCAATGACCCCCCAGAAACAGTACTGTTTCTGGTAAGCGTTGTTAAACCATTTCCTTGTTGACGAATACCACCAATTGAATAGCTTCCGACAGTATTAAATGATGTGGATGGTGTGCCAGCAGGACCAGTAGGACCAGTCGGACCTGTTGGACCAGTCGGACCTGTTGGACCAGGAGGACCTGCAGAACCTGCAGAACCAGCAGGACCAGCAGGACCAGTCGGTCCAGTCGGACCTGTTGGACCAGCGATGCCTTGAGATGCCGTTGTTTGTGTAGTTCCGTCAGGAAATGTGATTCCTGTTGATACTAGACTTGTTGCCATAATTCAGCTCCAATTAAAATACTTTTACATATTTATACAAATTGTTTTTGATTGTTTTTATTTAAATTTTGGTCCTTGAATCCAAGTAACCAAAGATTTTCTTACCCCACTAAGCACTGGTGTTACACGATGAACTAGAAATGAAGGAAATACAATAACAGTTCCTTTCTGCCTAATTTCTTCAGCGTTTGGTTGTGGGTATTGCGCATCAAACTGTAAATTGCCACCAACATAATCTTCGCTTTCCGAAAGTTGTATCACAATACTTATCTTTCTATCATATGTTGTTGGATTTGCCCAAAATGTATCGTAATGCCAATCATAGTGACCAGAATTTTCTGCTCTATATGTGGTGTGTTGAATTTCTCTCAAATAATCTATGCAGAAGCCAAATGCATTTTTGTTTGCTTCTTCTGCGTAATACCAAAGTAAATCAACAATTGGCTTTAAATCTGAGTTTTGTGGATCAAACCATTTTATTTCGCTTGTTCTCAAATTAGCATTTGCTGATGCCCCATCGTACCCGATAGTCGCTGGAGAAACATCACAATTATTTGAATGTTTCTCAATTAAATTGATAGTTTCGTCATTAATACCAAACTTCCAATATTGCCATAGTTGATTCATAATATATCTCGCAGTAATAGTGCATTATTATTTAAACTGGTGTTGCGTCGTTGTTAGCAGCAGGTGCCCATGGCAGAGATGGTTCTGACACAGGTGTAACCTTGTCATCAATCTGCTTCTGAATCTGACCATTGACATGCTCTTCATAAGAACCAACAACAATTGCCTGAATCCAGCCAAGAACATCTTCTTCAGTCAGATCAGCAAATGCGATAAAGTTTTCTGTGTTCTCAGAGCTGAATGGTGTGGCGCCAGAGAATGTACCTTCGTTGCCGTTCTCATCTGTACCGATCTTCTGCCAGTAAGTTTGAACAACAGCGTTTTCGTTGTCACCTTCGTTCTTTACTTTAACGCCAGTGACTTTCCAAGTGTATGTAATTGCCATTATAGAGTCTCCATCAATTTTTGTAAAAGTGTTTTGAGCTCAGCAATCTCAGCTGCTTGTTGCTCGATTTTACTATTTAGTTCTTTTGTTGCTTCGATGAGAAGAGGTGTAATTCTTTCGTAATCAACTGTTAAAAAATTATGATTCTCAGATAAATTGCTTCTTTCTTCTTCCGTGAGTTTTTCAAATTCAGTTTTTGCTTCTGCTTTGGTGACTTCTCTTCCAAGATCATCTTCCATCTGCTTCTGAATTTTTTTCCATCCAGTTTTTGCAGTGTACAAAGAATTAAATGGTGCTTCAGTAATAATTTCTGGAAGAACTTCTTGTACTTCCTGAGCAATAACACCAACTTCATGCATTTTTGATGGGTGAAAGTCATATTCTGTTGTAATATCATCAACCCAATCGTATGTTACACCACGAATCTTAGAAAGTTTTTCTAGAGCATTAGTAATAGTTGTTACATTTTTCTTTAAGCGTCCGTCTGATGCATAAGCAACCACTTGACCTGTACAAGATACTGCACCGTTACCGCCGTTTAATTGAACACGTGCATCTCCATCTGCAGCAACATAAAAGCCCCAACCAGATTGACCAGAAAGACCATAAAATGAAGCGTTTGTATGAGCATAACCGACACCATACATATTGCTTAAACCTGTTCCTGAAGGTCTGTAATTAGTGCCAATACAATAAATCGGGGATGGGTATATATCTGTGGCCAATCCATCAGTGTGTCTACCTACAAATCCACCTTGAGATTCTGCGTTTGTCGCACCATACTTGATCATACCATTAAGAACGATTGATGTGTCAGATGCAAAATTACCATAGTAAGCTGTGTTATTAGAATCATAGAAGATTGGGGATCGCATTTGATTATGTGCTAAAGCATAACCGTTATACGCACCTAACTGAGTAGTCGAACCCCGTTGAATTTCAACATCATGAGCAGTTGATGTCCCAATCTTAATTGAAGTGTGTCCTGTGTGAGCGAACCAGTGAGACAACATAGCGTTAGCGTCTTGGCCAACAGTGATTTTAGCGTGTATATTGTCTGTTACATTAAGTCTTGCACCCCAACTGCCGTCGTTAGAATTATAACTAGCACTGTCTCCTATCTGTACATATTGTCTAAATTTACCAGACGGATCAGTGATACTTGTACTTGCAGGATTTATATACCATGCAGTGTCATTAGAATCATAGAAGATTGGGGCACGGAAAGATCCAGATGCGTATCCAATGCCACCATCAGCAACATGAAGATCATACGCAGGATCAGAACTGCTAAAATTACCAATACCCACATTGTTATTTTGAATGACCAATCCATTAGTTGGTCTAGCAATAGATGCTGGTTCGCCATCATAACCTGTGGCTAAAAATATCATCCCGCCTGCGTTTTTTGCCCAAATTCTTAATTCGGCATCCGCATCGTCATGTTGACGGATTCCGCATCGCCATGTAGAGTTTGATCCAAAAAGTATACTGCCTTCATAGCCTCCAGCATACATACGCAATGGACCCGCCATTTGCATCGCATTTATATTTGATGTTGATGCAGGATCTGCATAGTAAGCTGTGTCGTTAGAATCATAGAAGATTGGTGCTCTTAAATCTACTGTGTTAGTAGCAGATACATTACTTCTCAAGTAACTTGACCCTTGTTGCCCGTCTAACAGATCAGCATCAAGACCTGAGCCTGAGCCGCCATTTCCAGAGGTCCATACTTTACTGACTGTAGGTGTGACAGAGTTTTCTGTTGCTCCGTCAATCGTTATAGTCCAAGGATCGTATGTATCACTTAAGCTGGTTTGGTAGCCTAGCGTCATATTATGAACACGAACGCCCGTGTAATTACCATTGGCTATGCTTATATACGCCCTACCATTTGCATCTCTACCTACTACAATGTCTGGAGTACCTGTACCATAATAAACGCATGTAGGGGCGTGCCATTGATTCGTTGAGGGGTACATATACCCGCCAACTACATAAGTATGCTGTGTATAACTACTGTAAATTGACACAGTGACCTGAAACATATGTGCACTGTTAGTATTAAAAGGCGCAGTACATCGAATCCTGCCAGAAGCGCCGCTTGCAGATCCGTATGTTGCTAGTGTAGCTCCAAACTTTGTATGGTCTTTGCCATCAAGTAAATCAGCATCTAATCCAGAGCCTGAACCATCAACTGTTTTAATCTTTGTTAGAACATCAGCGGCTGTGTAACTGGAGGACGCTAGTTTAGCATCTAATGCAGCCTGAAGACCATCAACATTACCAATAATATGATTATGACTATCATCAGCAACAACAATTGCATTGTAGGTGCCAGAAACATCACCACCGAAGGTTGTGCTAGTGTTTAGATAGTATGAACCCTGCTGACCATCTAACAAGTCAGCATCTAATCCAGAGCCTGAGCCGTCGTTGCCAGAGTGCCAGATTGTGTATTTCGTTGCTAAGGCGGAAGCATAAGTAGTAGAAGAGCCTGTGCACCACTTTAAACCGCTCACTCCACGTTCTATCGCAAGACCATAATCATAAGCTGCTGATGAACCTGCCGATCTAGCTGGTCCAATTGAAATGTTTGCTGCGCCATCAGTCCCATCAGTATTAAATGTCAATTTAGCAAGACCACTATTGCCGCTTGATGTACTGATGTGAGTTGCATCATTCCCAGATCCCGCAATAATGTGAAAATTGCCCTGCGAGTCATTAGATGTAATCATCTTTTGTCCTTCATCAAAGACAATTAATGCTTCATCGTGATTTAAATAAATTGAGCCAGAAGTAATTTGTAATGCAGGGTTAATAGAACTTGTTGGATCTGCGTCATTGCCACCACCAGTTAATGTCAATTTACCAGACATTGTACTAGCAGCACCAGTCCGCACATATCTTGCGTCCGATTCCGTTTCAGTAAAGTATCGACCATCATGCGTATGACTGTCATCAACAACAGAAGCAGTCAATGTTCCATTACCGAGATTAGTCAGCGTAACAGATCCAGTCAAATCCCCAGCCAAAGTAATTGTAGGATCACTCGTTGCGGTCGTACTAATACTTACTGTATTGCCGCTGAATGAACCAGAACCTGTAACAGCACCTGTCAATGTCACGGACGCAGTTGCACCCAACTTCTGACCAAGATTTGTAGCAACTGTTGTAGCAAAGTTTGGATTGTCACCCAATGCCGCTGCCAACTCATTAAGTGTATCCAGAGTTGCTGGTGCTGAATCTACAAGATTTGCGACTGCTGTATCAACATAAGTCTTATTGGCAGCATCAGTACCAGCGGATACAGTATCAATACCTTGAATGCGACCAGTACCACCGAGAATAATGTCACCGCCTGATACGGTTAAGTCGCCTGCAAAAGTTGCTGCGCCTGTATTAAGGATGGTTAATTGGTCTGCTAAAGTGCCACCATTAGAAACCTTAAATACTAATTTTCCGTTCCCAGAAGCATGATTTCCTGATGGATCGTACGCAATAATTCTCGCAAGATCGTATGCAGATGCTGTTTCATTTCTTAGTCTAACAGCACTTATTTCCGAAGTGCTTGACCCAGTTCTTGCTCCTGCAATCACTACGGCAGCATCGTACGAACTCCCTGCTGTAGTTTTTACAGTAAGCGTTGGACCAGCTGATGTTGCAATAGTTAAATCGCCAGTCATAGTATCACCAGCAAGATCAACCTTCCCATCTAACGCAGTCTGCAAACCATCAACATTCGAGATGATGTGGTTGTGACTATCATCAGCAACAGTTGCAGTCAATGTAGCATTACCGAGATTAGTAAAGGTTGCTGAACCACTAACATCACCAGCCAGCGTCAGCGTTGGATCAGATGTAGCAGTTGTTGTAATTGATACAGAGTTACCGCTAAAGGAACCAGTGCCAGTTACAGCACCTGTTAATGTAATACCAGCAGTTGCGCCCAAACGAGCGTTAGCCAATGTTTGAGTATTAGCAACAGACATCTTGTTATCAAGAGCAGCCTGCAGACCATCAACATTTGAGATTACATGGTTATGGCTATCGTCAGCAACAGTTGTATTAATTGAAACTGAATTAGAGCTGAAAGAAGCTGTACCAGTTACATCACCAGTCAAAGTTACAGAAGCAGTTGCGCCCAAACGAGCGTTAGCCAATGTTTGAGTATTAGCAACAGACATCTTGTTGTCAAGAGCAGCCTGCAAACCATCTACATTGCCAATGATGTGATTGTGGCTATCATCAACAACAGTTGCTGTTAGTGTACCATTACCCAAATTTGTTAGTGTAACAGAACCTGTAAGATCTCCAGCAAGCGTAATTGTAGGATCAGATGTTGCAGTTGTTGTAATTGATACAGAGTTACCTGAGAACGAACCAGAGCCAGTAACTGCGCCAGTCAGCGTAACAGAAGCGGCTGATCCCAGTCTTGCATTAGCCAGTGCTTGTGTGTTTGCAACTGACATCTTGTTGTCAAGTAATGTATTTGTCTCAGTCTCTGTGTAATAGCGTCCATCATGCGTATGCGAGTCGTTCGCAACAGTCGTCGTAATGCTTACGCTATTAGAAGAAAACGAGCCAGAACCGCTGACATCGCCCGTCAAAGAGATACTTGCAGTCGCACCCAGTTTCTGACCTAAATTAGTCGTCAGTGTTGTAGCAAAGTTTGGGTTGTCGCCTAATGCTGCTGCCAACTCATTAAGCGTGTTAAGTGTAGTTGGCGCAGAGTCAACAAGTGCTGCAACTTCACTAGAAATTGCTGAGCGAATTGATGTATTGGTTGAGATCAGTTCTGCCCATGTTGCCTTTGTATTTAACGCTGTCTGCAGCCCATCAACATTACTAATGATATGATTGTGTGAATCGTCAGCAACTGTAGTTGTAATTGTTACTGAGTTAGAACTGAAGGAGCCAGAACCGCTGACATCGCCCGTCAAAGAGATACTTGCGGTAGATCCCAGTCTTGCATTAGCCAGTGCTTGTGTGTTAGCAACTGACATATAGTTATCCCATTCTGCTTGCGGGATTGTAGCATCAAAGGTTGTGCCTGTCGCAGTTGAGATTCTTAGATTGTTATTTGCAGCAGTATAGGTAAAGCCAGTAACACCAGCAACTGCAGTTGTAGATGCTGATGTAATACGACCATCGGCTGCTACTGTAAATACAGGAACTGCAGAGGCAGATCCATAAGAACCAGCAGTAACACCAGAGTTTGAGATGTCAGTTGTAATTGATACTGAGTTAGAACTGAATGAAGCAGAACCAGTTACATCACCAGTTAAAGCAACAGAAGCAGTAGCACCAAGACGAGAAGCAACAAGCGATTGCGTATTTGCAACCGTCATGTACTTATCCCATTCTGCCTGAGCAATGGTAGCATCAAATGTCATACCATCTGCAGTTGAGATTCTTAGATTGTTATTTGCCGCTGAATATGTAAAACCAGTAACACCAGCAACATTTGTATTGCTGATGTTTGTAATGCGACCTTTTGAATCAACGGTAATAACAGGGACTTTAGAAGAAGAACCAAAGGTGCCAGTTGGCGTACCACTGTTCTCTAAATGTGTACCACGAATAGTACCAGAGGTGATGGTATTGTTTGCATGCAGTTTGCCGTTTTCGCCAATGACTGTTGTGCCATTAGCAGACAAACCATTCTTGACTATAAATGGTTTCTTAGACATCTCGGTTCACTATCCCCTGAGAGTTATTGTTTATCGTATTTATACTTCTACAGCATAGCGAGGTTATAATTTACCTTTCAATTCTTTCATTTCATTTTGTAGAGTTTCTATCTGTTCTTGCTGTTGCCCAACAACGTCCCATAACATAGCCACCATTCGGCTGTAGTCTAGTGTTTTGTAAGTTTCAAGCAATTCACCTGTTTCTGGGTCTTTTTGCTCAGTTTCTTTAACTACCTCTACAAGACCCGCAGCTTCGACATCTTGCGCTATAAAACCGATGTCGTGGTTACCGCTTGCAATCCAATCAAAACGCTTGGCTTTAACTTGTTTGAACTGCTCCATCGTAACGCCAAGAGGATGAATGTTCTCTTTTAATCGGCGATCAGAATATGCTGTAACATTACCACCCGCAGTAACATCGTTATTTTCAAGATTAATAATCAATGGCCATTGACTATTATACTGCGCCCAAGTTGTTGAATCATTACCAGAGCCACGCAAAACATATAACAGATTACTGTTGTTATGAATCATTGCTGATCTATGATTAGTATCTTGGAAATATACCGTCGGGCTACCGCCTCGGACATACACAGCGTTTCCTTGAAACCTAGCCGTATTCAGATTACTATTGCCAGCTGGATCTACATAGTAACCAGTGTTATCAGAATCATAGAAGATTGGCGAACGGACATCCGAAGTATGTGTAAAATAATCAGCATTTAATGTAGCATAAGCAGTGTTGTTTATATAAAACTGAGTTTCTGTATCTGCTCTGTGTCTTATTGCCCATTGTAAATCTTTATCTAAAATTCCAACATCATTACTGTTGTTGACATAGAAAGCACCTCGAACAGTGCCTGCGTGTTCATCTCTAAAACGCAAACCGTTACCAGCTGTACCCCCACCAATATTCCACCAGTCATCATCGTCTGAATAAAAATGCTGAGTGGTGGCTTGGTTGTATAGACCTTCGCCAGAGTTGTAGTTGCGGAACCAGTTGTCAGCATAGAATTCGGTGGCACGGACGTTTTTACCTGAAGAATCCCATGTATAACCATCAAGGTTATCAGCATCTAATCCAGAGCCTGAACCTTGACTTGCACTTGTCCAAATTTCTCTCCAGCCAGGGGAGTAACTTGAGCCTTGGTCGTTATAAACTGCTATTGTCGAACCGCCTGTGCCTGTTGTTGGTCTTGTAATTCTTATGTGTTTATAAGTACCGCCCCAAGCTTCTATTAAACAACCTGCGAGTTCTATTGTTCCAATGGTTGGATGCCCTGTGTTTAAGTCAGAATTTCCTGCATAAGACCAACTTACTTTCATCGCTCTATAATTATTTTGGAAGCAGCCTTGTTCATTTGTTAATTCTGCTATAAAAGAAGCTGTATCTGTTGATGAATTAAGAGTGATATCATTTGTAAATCTTCCAAATCTACTATCACTTTCACTTTCAGTATAATATCTACCGTCGTGAGTATGGCTATCATCAGCAACAACAATTGCATTGTAGGTGCCAGAAACATCACCACCGAAAGTTGTGCTAGTGTTTAGATAGTACGAACCCTGCTGACCATCTAACAAGTCAGCATCTAATCCAGAGCCTGAGCCTTGAATTGATAATTGCTGTGGATGAACTAAACCTACACCTTCTGCACCGTGTAGTTTTGCTGATGTAAAACCTAAGCCTGTAAGGTGAAGCCGACCAACCCTGTTTTGAATACGGATAGCCGAAAAGTACGATAATCCACTAGCAGCAAGAGTAATAGTCGAACCGTCATGCTGGTTATTATTACCACCATTAGCGCCTTCATTGTTATTTTCAATAGTCTGCCGAGTGTTTATTCTTCGTAAGAATACTAAACCGCCATCAGATTGAACACCATAGATGTCTGCATAACCGCCTGAACTCCAGCAAAGTTGAGATAGATATGCTGTATCCATACCCGCAGGCACATTAAACTGTAGATAACCTGTACCATCGTTATGACGAGCCACTGAAGTTCCGATACGAGGCGTCCCCCAATCATCTGCGTCTCCATTAGTCCATGTCCCACTAGATGCTGCAGGAGAAGCTAAATTTACGGTGACCTCATCTATTTGTCTTTGGAATCCAGTACTATTGATGCCATCTAACAAGTCAGCATCTAATCCAGAGCCTGAACCATCAACTGTTTTAATCTTTGTTAGAACATCAGCGGCTGTGTAACTGGAGGACGCTAGTTTAGCATCTAATGCAGCCTGAAGACCATCTACATTAGAGATAATATGATTGTGGCTGTCATCAGCAACAGTAGCAGTCAGCGTAGCATTACCCGAGCCATCCCAAGATACACTACCAGAAGCATCACCAGAGAGTGACAGTGTTCTGGCTGTAGTCCACTTGTCAGCGTTAGAAGCTGTTCCGATAAACTTGCCATCATTATCAATATAAGATTTATCTGCATTATTTCTTCTAAACTGAACAATCCTGTTAGAACTGCTATCAGCAACTATATACCACCGATTAGAATGATATTGTATTTTGCCTTGAGTTCCTGGATCTCCCGTCCAAGTTGAAGTTGCATTAGAACGGATATCAGAATTAGTGATGGTGATTGCACCAGCACCTCCAGTAAAACTAATGTCGCCAGAACAAGTGTCATTAGCATCTGATCTTAAGAAACTGCCACTATCAATCCCATCGAGCAAATTAGAATCAGCTGCTTTACCTGATGTGCTTAGCTTTGCATCAAGAGCAGCCTGAAGACCATCAACATTGCCAATGATGTGATTATGGCTATCGTCGACAACTGTTGCTGTTAGTGTGCCGTTGCCGAGATTAGTCAGCGTAACAGATCCAGTCAAATCCCCAGCCAAAGTAATTGTAGGATCACTTGTTGCAGTAGTTGTAATTGATACAGAGTTACCTGAGAACGAACCAGTACCTGTTACAGCACCAGTCAGAGTTACAGAAGCAGATTTACCCAAACGAGCATTAGCCAGCGCAATTGTATTCGCAACCGACATCTTTGTATTCAGAGCAGACTGCAATCCATCCACATTACCGATAATATGGTTGTGGCTGTCGTCAGCAACTGTTGTAGTAATTGTTACGGCATTCGCACTAAATGAACCAGAACCAGACACATCGCCACTCAAAGTGATTGATGCTGTTCCGCCAAGTTTCTGACCCAAATTGGTTGTCAGTGTTGTAGCAAAGTTTGGATTGTCGCCCAATGCCGCTGCCAATTCATTAAGTGTATTCAGTGTAGTTGGCGCAGAATCAACCAAAGAAGCAACTTCACTTGAAATTGTTGAACGAATCGCAGTGTTAGTGGCAATCAATGCTGCCCATGTTGCCTTTGTATTCAGTGCAGTCTGCAGACCATCAACATTACTGATGATATGATTATGTGAATCATCAACAACACTAGCAGTCAGCGTACCGTTGCCGAGATTGGTCAGCGTTACTGAACCAGTTAGATCGCCAGCCAAAGTAATTGTAGGATCAGATGTAGCAGTGGTCGTAATACTTACGCTGTTGCCACTAAATGTGCCAGTGCCTGTTACTGCCCCAGTCAATGTAACACCAGCAGTAGCACCTAGTCTTGCATTAGCAAGAGCAATAGTATTGGCAACTGACATCTTTGTCGCAATTGTAGAATTTGCGGCAGCAATTTTATTATTCAGATCTGAATTGATGTTATTCTGTGTTGTTGATATCAAGGATCTGATTGAAGTGTTTGTTGACTTTAATCCAGTCCAGACATCACCAATCTCAGTTGCATTAGCAGATACAAGTGCACGAATAGCAGTGTTGGTGCTTGTTAGTGCTGTCCATGTTGCTTTGTCAGACACATCAACAGTCGTGTCATATGTTGTGCCATCAGCAGTGGATACTCTTAGATTGTTATTTGCGGCAGTAAAGACAACATTTGTTACACCAGCAACAGTTGTAGTTGTTGCGCTGGTAATTCTTCCGTCAGCAGCAACAGTAATAACAGGAATTAGAGCACCAGAACCATAAGAACCAGCAGTAACACCAGAGTTTGAGATGTCAGTTGTGATACTGATACTGTTTGAACTGAACGAGCCAGAACCAGTTACATCACCTGTCAAAGCAACAGAAGCAGTAGCACCTAGTCTTGCATTAGATAATGTTTGAGTGTTTGCCACACTCATCTTTTGTGCAAGCGTTTCTTCTACTGTAGCACCTGATGTTGTTGCAAGTGCTGTTGCAGTATCATCAACAATTCTGTTGACGCCAATTAGGTCAGCGAATTTTCTTGCTCTACTTTTGATGTTTGACATATTACACCATGATGCTCGTTCTAGTTATTTTAATCTTAGTGTTTGTAGATGTTGGCGTAATCAATAACCTAACATCGTTTCCACTTACATCAGAATCAATTGAAACAATACTTGTTGATGTTGCAACAGTACCATATTCAGTTGTAAATGTTGAAGAGCCATTATGAATTAACAGCACTTCTGTGACTTGATATTTATTATTGTGATCCGTATCTTCAGCTTGAACAATATACTTTGCTGAACGGAAAGAAGTCTTTAGAAAAGAATCGGCAACAACTTGTGTTGCTGATGTATGCGTAACGGTATTCGCAACAATAGCAGCATCAACGCTTACAAACCCCGAAACACCAGTATAAGTCTGAATGTCAAGAGTGTCATCCTGCGCTGTATTCGCAGATAAAACAATTGAAGTTCCGTTGGTTGCAGTATAGTCAGTGTTAGCAAGAAGTTTAACACCATTTAGATATACAGAAATTTTATCTTCAATATAACCAAGCGTTGATCCAAAATTATCAACACCAGTAAATGTTAATTGATTGTTTGCAGCAATATAACTATATTGTTTAAATGCAAGAGCAGAACCGCCAGACTGGTTTCTCCACTGAAGAACACCATTGCCGTCAGTTACAAGAATTTGATCTGCTACACCATCTGTTGTTGGAAGAGTAAATGCTCCATTCCCGACGGAAATTCCGCCTGTACCAACAGATAATGAGTGTAGATTTGCGCCGACTTCAAATACAGCTGTGCCATCACTAGAGAATAGTTTCCCGTCTCTTGTATTAAGAGCGATTTCTCCAGCTGTAATGTCGCTAGTTGTGGGTGCTTTCCCCTGTACTGAGGAACGCTTGATCTTGACGACCGATGCCATATCTATGACTTCCTAGTTGTGGTCAGGGTCTATGTAGACCTAAATGTAAAATGGGGGAGCTCTCTATAAAGAGATATGCTCCCCCATCTCTTTTGCAGTTATTTAGTACGTGCCGCCATCAATTATCATGTCAACCTGAGCGAGAGCATAGCCAGTGCCATTAACATCAACTGTACTTGCAGGTTCAGACTGAAGTTCCTTATAGAACTTAAACACGCCATCCGTAGCATCACGGAAGTAACCAGCATACTTTGAAGTTGCACCATCAATATACTTAGCATAGATACCAGAGTCAACAGAGTCAGCTGCGTTATTTGAAGACAGCTTGAACATACCGTCATCGGTATATACAGTAGAAGATGAGATATAAGTCAGCGCACCTTCAACGGTCAGATTACCATCAACAGTAAGACTGCCGCCGATAGCGGTGTTACCTGTTACAACAACATTCTCACCAACATTCAACTGACCAGCAATAACAGTGTCACCAGAGCCATCACCAGCAACAGTAAATGCATTGGAGTCAACTGCGATACCACCATTCAGCGAGGTAAGTCCAGTAACAGTCAGAGTACCTGTAGTTCCAATGTTACCTGAAGTGTCAGCAACAGTAAACGCACCACTGTCAGCAGTAATACCGCCATTCAGCGTAGTCAAACCAGTAACAGTCAGAGTGCTTGAACCAGTAATTGCACCGTTGGCTTGGATTGTAGTTGCGGTTACAGCATTGAGAGCAGAAGAACCATCAACGCTTAAAGTACCATTTAGCGTAGAATTGCCATCTACATCCAAAGTACCATTAGTGTGAATGTTACCTGTTGTATCTGCTACGGTAAATGCGCCAGAGTCAGCAGTAATACCACCGTTGAGTGTGGTAAGCCCAGTTGTAGTTAGCGTGCCGCCAATAGTAACATTACCGTTTGCGCCAAGAGTGGTACATGTAATTGCGTTTAGAGCAGCAGTACCATCAACATCAATGCCGCTAGAAAAAGTAGCTTGTCCTGTAGAAGTAAATGTGCCACCAACTGAACCGTTGCCAGTTACAACAACATTCTCACCAACATTTAGCTGTCCACTAACGGAAATGTCGGTTGAAAGAGAAACATCGCCTGAAGATACAGTAAAGTTGGTGTCAGAAAAAGAAGCAACACCCTTATTAGAAGAGCTTGCATCTTCACCAGCAAAAGTAATTGTACCATTAGCAAGGCGATTAATGTTAATCCCTTCGCCTGCAGAAAGAAGTACGGTATTGGTTGAAAGTACACTTTCGCCAAGCAGTTTGAGGTATGCGCCTTCAGAACCAGAAGCCTGTGTAGTAAGTCGGAAGTCTTCACCGCCAATAGCAGTTGAGCCAGCACCATTACCTACATAGATCTTTCGATCAAATAAGTTAACAGCAACTTCGCCTGTCTGAAGCGATGGCACAGCACCTGTAGTAGAACTGCGCTTTAGTTTAATAATAGATGCCATTTCGGACGCTCCTGTTATTATTTTGGTATGCCACCCCTACGAGTTGGCTTTTCTTTGTTTTCTTTATTTATAATTACTTGGGGCGCAACAAATTTTCTGTAGTATTCAATGTCTTTTTCCTGCTTTCTGATCTTATGCTCAAGCTCTACAATCTGCCTAATTACAGATTTTGGAACAGGAACTCGCTCAGCTTCTTCAAGCTGTTGTTCTAGATGGTAAATTCTTGCTCTTAGACCAACAATAATTTTGTTCAGTTCAATTATTTGTCGTTCTGTTTGTTGATCATATATGTGAAGAATTTCTTCCGCATCCTTCCATTCGCCCATGTTTAATATATTCCACCATTTAGTTCATCAAAAATTGGTACACCATTTGCTGCTATTTGTAGCAGACTTCCCATAGAGCCAGTCGCAAAATCTACAGATCCACTTCGCTTGACATACATCACACCATTATTAGCATATGCACCAGTTTGATATTTAATAGTATCTGTAACCAATACATTTGCTGTTGTAATTTGTCCAGCACCGCTAAACAAATATGCTTCTAGGTTAGCAACCTTATCAACAATAACTTTGCCGCCGATATATGTTACAACAGGCGCAACGCTTGAATTGGCAGTCTTACCAATATATAGTTTGTCAGAAGAGTATGAATATGCAAGTTCGCCATTAGCAAGACTGGCAGGAGTATCTGTAGTCTGAGATGTTCTGATTGAAATAATGACATTATTTGCCATTAGAAACCCCCACCTTTCAAAATATAATTTCCATTTCCGTCAGATTCAAACACTGCTTGTGATAAAACATATGTATCGCTGTCTGCATCATAGATAAGAATCGCACCATCAACTTTTGCAGCATCTGGTTCGCTCACGTCATTAAGCGTATCAAGACGTGTTGGGCTTACAGTTGTATTCTTAAGAGTAAAACTTGTATTTGTTGGGGACAGTTTTACTTTGAAGTCTGACATTGCGTTTCTCCTACTGCGTTACACGAGGAGTAACAGTACAAATACCTTCAACCATTCTAGAAACTGTACCACCAGATGCTGTTAAATTAACATCATAAACATAACGACCAGCTTCCATAGCTGAAGTGTTTGCTGCGGAAAGAGAAAGTGTCAATAATCCGTCAGTTCTCGGCGTACCAAAAGACGCTATAAGATCAACTTTAGTCGATGATGTGTAGTGTTTGCGAATTTGCCCTTCCGCAGTATAGCCAGAAAGATCTACAATATCTCCGTTCGCATCAGTAACAGTGATTGTTGTAGAAAAATCTGCTCCTTGATCGACTACAATATTTGCTTTTGCCGCCATGCTGAATTACCCCTGACTCTATTTATTCTTTTTGAGCTCATCAATTTCAGCTTTTAATTCCTTAATGGATTCGATAAGCAATGCATGCAGCGCATCATATTGTACAGTTTTATATGGTTCACCTGTCTTCAAATCAGCAACTTCTTTAACAGCTTGCGGCAACACCTTTTCCACATCTTGCGCAATCACACCAGCACCACGTTCATTATTTTTCTTCCATGTAAATTCTACACCATTTAATTGAAGAACTTTATCTAATGCATTATTCACATTAGTAATATTTTCCTTTAATTTGCGATCAGAAGAGGTCGTTGCTGAGTATGCAACAACTGATCCATCAACATGAAGATCGCCATCATTCTCAAGGCGCATATCCAATGTGCCGTCAAGATACCAGTCATGAGTAGTTGTGCCAACATAATAATAATCATTGGTGTCTTGACCAATGTAGAATACATCACCACGAAGGTCCGATTCAACGCTAATTGTGTGCGCAATACCTTCGCCTGAAGTCGCTCCAGTTGTATCAATACCAGCGCCAGCAGTAATTGTGCCGACATAGTTTCCTGTCGTATCTGTTCCAAGAGCAACGGAATTGGGTTGTACTGCCATATTTGATGCGGTAATGGTAATGTTACCAGAACCATCAAAATTAGCGGAACCAGAACCAGTTACATCCCCAGACAAAGAAATGCCAATTGACCGAGCAGTTGCTAATTTAGTTGCTGTTGCTGCATTACCAGTTAGTGCACCAATAAATGTACCAGCAACCATTGTTTCTGAACCGACAGTCCAACGATCCAGTGTTTCGTCCCATTCAAAAGATTTATTTGTTTGAGTGCCACGTTCAATTACAATACCACCGTTTTCTGATGGGGTTGAGCCAGTGTAGTTACTGTTAAGAACAATAAGATTGTCAGCAATGTTAACAGTTTCTGAGTTGACCGTTGTAGTTGTACCTTGAACAATAAGATTACCAGAAACTACAATGTTTTCACCGACATTCAACTGACCTGTTACAGTTACATCATCTGGCAAACCAACAGTTACTGTGCCGTTGCTGCGAGATACATTGACCTCATTGGCAGTACCATTAATTGCAAGAACTGCACCAGTGGTTGCGTTCTTAAGAGAAACGTGACCAGAAGAAAGCGAGAATCCATTAGTGTCAAACGAGGCAACGCCACGACCAGTACCAGAGGTTGTCGTTGCCGCATCAATGTCAGCCTTAAACGAACCAGCAGCAGTAGCAACAGTGATAACATTATTCGATTGGGTATATGTTACATTGGTAACGCCAGCAACTGTAGAAGTTGTTGCTGAGGTAATTTGACCCTTGCTGTTAACAGTAATAACAGGAACTGCGGTAGAAGAGCCATAAGATGTAGCAACAACCCCAGTATCTACAAGGGCAGCACTTGGTACACCAGCAGACTTAATGCTTACTGCACCAGAAGATGTACTGAAGTTTGTTGCGCTAAATGAGGCAACACCCTTGTTAGTTGTACTTGCGTCTTCACCTGCGATTGTAATCGTATTATCAACGACAGAGGTGTCAATACCTTCGCCACCAGAAATTGTAAATGTTTCACCAAGATTTAATGCATTGGTTGTTCCGCTATCAGCAGCAAGACTGACGGAAGAGTTTAACAACATCGCATTAAGAAGCGTGCCATTGGTGATAGTATTGTTAGCGTGAAGTTTTGCGTTCTTACCAACAACTACAACAGCGTCATTTTTCCAAGTGCCATCAGCAGTGATATTCCCGTCAATATTCAAATTGTTTGTAATTTGAGTGTTGCCGCTAACAACAAGATTCTTGGTAATTGACAGTCTATTTGTAACTGTCATTTCGTCGCCAACTGTTACATTGTTAGCATATACTTGATGCCACTTACTTGAGGAAGTGCCGAGGTTATGTCTTTCAGCTGTAACTGGAATGATGTCAGTGTTAATTGATCCATTCACATTAATATTATCAGCAGAAGCATCGCCAAGATTTACTGTGCCATTAAGATTTGATGTTCCATTAACATTTAAGGTTGTAAATGTACCAGTTGGTGCGGCAATAGCAGAACCAGAAGAAATATTTACCGCACCAACAACTGTTAGATCACCATTAATTGTAGCGTCATTATCGACGCTTACTGTATTCGCATACAGAGTATTGGCATATACGCCATTCCAACGAGCGGCAGTAGAACCAAGTGTATAGTGACCAGTGCCATCATTAACAACTGGAATGATGTTTGAATCAACTTTTGAAGAAATAGTCAATACATCAGTGCTGTCGCTACCAATATTAACATCATTTTGGAAAGTAGAACCTGATTTAACAGTCAAAGAGTCAAGAGCAGCGTCACCCAAGTTGACATTGCCATTGATGTTCATTGTACCATTAAAGTTGGTTGTTCCATTAAAGGAAGCAACACCTGTTACTGCAAGATTAGCGAACTTGCCCTTTGGTGTAATTGTATCTGTATCAGCATCACCTAGTGTTACGCTACCATTGAAGGTTGCTGAGCTGTTAAAGGTTGCTGCGCCATTAACATTTAGTGTGCTGGAAACACCAAGCGTATTGAATACACCTGTTCCGCCATTCGTCGTGTCAGCCCACATGGCGCTCCACTTGCGAGTGGTTGTGCCAAGCGCACCAGCTGCGTCAGTTACAGGAATAAGCGAAGCAGCGACGCCCTGAGAGGCTCCTGTAGCGACGCTTAGGACGTCAACCTCGGCAGTTCCGTCAATATACAGATTGCGGAACTCTTGACCAGAAGCACCAAGATCATACAAATCATCAGTGCCTGGAAGAATATGACCATTAGCAGTTATAGCATTAAACTGCGCTGTTTTTGCAGTAATGTTGCCGTCTGAATTAATGTATGCTACACGATTATTTGCAGAGTCAGCAATAACTAGAGCAGAATCCCCGCCAGCATCAACCAACTTAATGTAAAGATCTGAATCGCCAGGAGTAGCGTCAGCAGCGAGAAATACATCAATTTTGTCAGCCAGACCACTAAAACGAAGATGTGGTGAATCGCCATTATCGCTAAATGATGTGTTAGCAGCTGAAAGAATAATATGAGCTGAGTTGGAAGAAAGATCAGTTATTTGACGCAGCGTCAAATATTCAAAATCAAGTTTTCCTAAAGCACCTTTTCTAAGATACTGTCCAATGCTACCGCCGCCAAGACGCAAACGAGAAACATCACCAAGATTAAATACTTGAGAACCAGTAGTGTTAATGATAACATTACCAGCAATCGTAGTATTAGCAACAATTGCTAATGAAGTTGCATTGATAGAAGTGTTAGATTTAACATACAACCAACCACCAGTATCAGTAGTGTTACCTGACCTGAGTGTTCCAGTTCTAAGCGTAGTTGCTGAGAATGTGCCGCTAATATGAGCGTTACCAGTAACAGAGCCGCCACGACCTTGCCCAGTCTTATCTCGCATAACGGTAACAACATTGTTACTCATTACAGTAGCGAGCAAATTCGTGTTCAGTCGCCAACTATTGAAACTGTTGTTTAGATTAGTATTTGCTACAGTTACAGTCATTTGGTTTCTCTATTTACAAGTTGTTGAAGCAGTTGCTCTATATTGGTCATCCTCTGCTTCAGTTCATCAACATCAGACGACATTTGTCTTTCTTTATCTCTGCGAGCTCGGTATTTTTCGAGCGAACTCATATCAGTATTTAGCACCGCATTTGACTTGGTATCACGGATCAAGTCTTCATTATCTTTAATTTTTAAGGATTTCATTATTTTTGCAGTGCGATTGCTCTCATATCACGAACCAAAGGAACAACGGCAGAGGTTTCGCCAGTCATTACAATCTTGATCGCATAAGTCTTAAAGGTATGATGATAAGAACCATCGCCAGAAAGATAAGCAACAACTTCATTATTGCCAGTGTTCAGATATGCATGATTGTTTGCGTAACCTGAGCCAAGGAAATTTTGCCCATCAGTATTTGCCGAGAAACCAAACTCAAATTCCTTGAAGTCATTACGATCAACTGTATCTGAGTAAGTGTTAGCAGCAGTAATTTGACGAAGTGGCGTCCAATCCTTATCATTAAATCCTTCAGAATCTTCAGGATTATGAATACGAGCATATACATTAATGCCAGTTGTAGATGGTTTGTAAGCTGAAACATAAATCAACAGATCTTCAGCATCCTGACCATCAGCCAATGTTACTGGGCGTGTCATATAACGCATCTTAGCATTACCGACGTCTTTCCATTCTTCAGTAGAAGCTGCAGCTGTATCAATAATGTTTTCAAGTACAACTGCATTACCACGTGTATTGTCAATTACTGGCGATACATTAGGATCAGTTGTATTCATTACACCCTTGAGAATCAGCGTTCTACCTGCCTTGTTAGACTTGGAGAAAATCTTCTTCACGCCATCAGTAAAGTTATTTTCAGCCTGAAGATCAATATTTTCAAAAGTTGTTCCAACTACACCACCAGAAGAGGTAGTTTTAGCTGTCCAAGAAACGCTAGTGTTACCATAAGTAATCTGTGGAATCTTTGGAACCAGCGTATTCATAGTGATATTATCAACAGTTGTTACTCTTGCTGATCCGCCAGAATTTTGACCACGAACAAAACCATTAGCAAATGGAGTTGCTGTAGTGCCAGTAGAACTAGAAATAAACAACTTACCAGCAGTTTGATCATAGAACTTAACGAAACCGCTGCGAGTGTTTGCGGAGTAAGAACTCTTTTCGCCCATACCAGTTGTGAAGTTTGTTCCATAAATCATCAAACGAGAACCTGCTGCCATAGCATCAAACTTAGCAGAGTTGTATGGATCAATCTTAACAATACATACACCGTTTGCGTATTCTTGTACAATCTCACGAACAACACCGTTCGCAGCCGTAGATGTATTTCTATTGTTGGCGATTACTGTACCGACTGTAATATACTGACCAGCAGAATTGCCTGTAACACCAGAGATACGGAGTACAGATTCAGCTACAACCTTTTCGCCGTAGTTGAAAGAACCGCCGATGTTGTCAATCGAGAAGTAATCATCATTCTCGTTTTCAACATACAGCGTACCAGTGCTGGTTGTAAACTGCGCTTTATGCAGCTTAAACTTAACATCTTCGCTTTGAATGGCATTCCACGTTCTATCGTTAGCAGAAGTGAACAATACACCGCCAGCTGGTTGCTTGTGAATCAGTTCGTTTGTATTTACATCTGTACCACCAAGTTCAGCACACCAAAGTGCATAATCATCGCTGTTGCCGCCAGGCATTACAACAAATGCATAGTCAGTATTGTTCTTGAGGAATACTGGCGACGGGAATGTAAATGAAGTAGCAGAACTGGTTGGTGCGCTATTACCAAAAACAGTTACTGCGCTTGGTTGTAGAGTTACTGAACCATAAGGAACGATTGTGGTTGTTGGGAAACCATTTTCAACTTCACGCAACTGTACTGTAATTGGATAAGTGCTTGACTTGCGACCAAACCAAAGATCTAGCTTGGTTACAAATACACCTTCAGACTGACCAGCAGCAACTGTAAAGGTTTGTGCTAGTGGATCCCAACGATTAGTAACAATTGTTGCCGTTCTAACAGATGTTAATGTTCTATTGTCAGTTACAACATTTTCAGAAATCTGCGGAATAACCATGTTGACCGAAGAACCACGCTGAGTAACATCAAGCGGAATAGAGGTGTAATCGCCATGAGCTGATGTAGTCAGCAACGAAGACTGCGTTTGAGTATTCGCAACATCTTTCAGCGTGAAACGCTTGGTGCCAACACGGAACTTCAAACGATCATCATTTGGCACACGGAATATACCATAAACTGTACCTGTATTTGAAGTTACAAGCGGACCACCTTCATTAGCAGTATTTGCAAACAGATTATTTGTTGGCGTACAATATTCTTCCACCAATTCGTCATCAAAGTATGGATATACTTTGGTATTTGGCTTCATACGAACACCAGTAAACTCAATCAAACGAGAGCGCATATACTCACGAACTGCAACATTTTCTACGAAGTTACCAATTTCAAACGATTCAGTTGATGCACTAAGAGTAGTTTGAAGACCATTGCGAATTTGATCTGTCTGAGTTGTAGTTTCTTGAACAAACCCACTCCAGTTTCCGCCGCCAACAGCACCAAGGTTTGTGGTTGTGCTTGTAGAAGAAGTTGTAATCCAATTACCCCAATCAGTGCCAGTAATGCCAGTGCGATCAGCAATCTCTTGAATTGCTTGATACATACCATCAAAGTCAATCTGAATATCTGGTAGCGTAGTAATGTCAGGCGTATTATCAGCTGGAGGATTAAGAATAATCTCACCTTTCCAGTTAAATGTCAGTTCTTGTACTGGATTGCGCAACTTACTTGCAAACTTCTGATCAATCAGCGTGTTATTAGTATAAGAAAGTGTTACAATACCGTTGTTGTTAGTTACATTGGTAGATGTGGAAGAAACATCCTTAGCCAAACTTACATCTGAACGAACATAAGTTGGGCGCAACTGAGTTCTATTTCTATCTACAGCAGCACGATAACCAACCTTAGTTGTATCAGCGATATTATGTCCGTCGAAGTTATCAACCAAGAACCCATTTTTGTAGCGGTCAATACCAGTAGAACCAAAGATCTGCTTATTCTTAGCAGACGCTTCAAGCGCATTCAATGAAGAATAGTATTCAAGCGTCTTAACACGCTGTTCAACTGCACGCAGATCCTTCATCGTATAGCGACGATTGTTCTCAAGATTCAGCGTTACTGCATAATCTTGACGACCATATGCCTTAGCAACATATGGAGAAAGCGAAGGATATACTGGAATGTTCAAAACACCAAGAGTCATTGAACCAGCTCTTTCGTCTGGTGTTCTTGGGGTTACAGAAGCAACACCCTTAATTACTTCAACTTCACCTTCTTTGGTCAATACAACACGATCTTTGCGTGGCAAATAATATTGCAAGTCGCAAATAAAGTTTTCACTTGGCGAAATATTATACACACCAGCAGTATCTGTGTACGAGAATGTATTGCCTACATGCGGATTAGTTGGTGCATTTGCTACTGTACCTGTTGTACCAGGAGAACAAGTGTTGGCCATGTATGGACGGAAGTCAACCGCATCACGCAAGTCTATACGGCGACCAGTTGTTGGTGATGTAAAAATAGGAATTTCTTGCGTTGTGATGGCAGTTGTATTTGAGCTATTTTCGTTAGGATCAATTGGGTATGAGTCAACTGAAGTGTAGGCATAACCATTAGAAGTTGATCTACCAAAGTAATTAAACTTGATCATCAAACCATCAGAAGCAGACAAAGACAATGAGCTGCTTGCTTTCTTTCTTAGATATGATGGTCCATAGTAACCGTCCTTCATACCAGTATCAAGTTCAAAATGAGTTGTTACATCAATATCTGAAGTTGAAACGCCAGTGTTAGAACCTTTCCAAACACCAACCAGTTTAAATACATCAGAAACGCCGAGGCACCATGGTCCAAGATTATTGGTTACATTATTGCCGCAGTTAATATGTACATATTTGTTTTTATTGACAGTCTTATCAGCATGCACTGCATTGTAACGAATTACATCCCAGTAAACTGTAGCATCAGTATCGGAAGCAAGTTTGCGACCAGTGTTAATTGTCAATGTATCTTCAGTACCAGTAATGCTACCGTTAGCAGTAAGGTCAAAAATGGTTCCTGCTGGATAAGACGCTTTGTGATTAAGCGTCAACCCAGCTCCAGTGTAACTGAATGTATTTGCAACACGAATAGTGGTGTCGTTTGTAATACCAGTAATTCTTTCAAGAATAGTGTTAGCGCCATGTACGAAAGTAATAAAATCGCCCACAGAATAATCACCATCAAAATTTGTACCAGAGCCTGTGATTGTATTACCGCTAAAAGCACTTACATTACCTGTTTTATTGCCAGATGTTGCTGCTGCACGAGAAACGATAATGAAATTTCTACGATCAGAAACATCTAGTGTACCTGAATCGTTATGGTCTTCGTCAGTAAATCCACCAGCTGCGTTTGCAGTACCAAAGTTTGTAATTGTTCCAGCAGTTCCAATTGTAACTGCAGCTGACTTACGAACTACAAATTTTGTATCAATTGCGCCTAAAGAATCTCTTAGTGTTTTGGTGCCTTTCTGAGTGAATGGGAAAACAAGACTATTAAGTCCTGGCTCCTTAATCTTAGCAGTACCATCAGACTCAAGAACAATGTCAGCCATAGCGTTCAAAGAACCGCCACGAGTACCATCATAGATAGAACGAACTTCGGCAAACGAATAACCGCTGTACATTCTTACATCAAATAGATAGATACGGAATTGACCATTCCAATGACCCATCGTACCTGAATCCCATTCGATGCCACGAACACGTGCTTCACCAATAGCAGTACCAGCTGCAGCAGTTTGACCTAATGTTTTCTTAGAGATACCTTTTTGCGCTGCGCTGTACAGCTTAACAACTTTAAGGTTTCTAAAGTCAAACTGGCCAACAACTTCTTTACAAAGAACATAATGCCCAAGCGACATACCAACAGTGCGATTATCGGTTACAGCATAGTCAGTTGCTTTATCAACATCACGGAACAATGTATCTTCAACTGAAATGCGATTACCGCTGACATAACCGATACCTTTTTCAACTTCAGCAACCAACTTATCTTTAGAACCACCGCCATCAGCATTATATCGACCAAGGTTATCGGTGCGCTTCAAATGCTCACGAATACGAATATTGAAAGGTTCAATTGCATAGTTACCGTGAGTTTCAAAGAACTTCTGATTGATATATTGTCCAATATCAGAATAAGTGGTATCAGTAAAACGCTGAATTACGCTGCCATTTTCGATGTTGGCGATAGTAAAGAAAGTTGTAGTATTTGCTGCAGTTAGGCTGCGAGTAGCAAGAACTGGGTTCAGCTTAAGACGATTTGCACCTGGAGCGGCATAGTTAGTTGCGCCAGTTGCGTTGTCCAACAAGTAAGAATCAGCGTTTGAATCTACGATAGATTCACGTGTTTCAAAACCAAGTTTTTTGCTAGGAGTAGTGTTGTACTTTTCAACAACAATACTTTGCGGTGTAACACGAATAAAGTGTCCCTTATGGTAGATGATACCATCGGAAACAGTGGCACGGAAACCTTTACCAGTTGCACCAGTAACAATCGTGTTTGCTGCAACTTTAAATGTGTTGTTAGCAGTCCAACGAGCAATCAGTGTTTCGTTGTTAGCGAATGCTTTTGCTGTATTGTTTACGCCAGAGTTAGTGTACTGTACAAACAAAGAAAGATAATTTGGAGCAGCAGTCTCAGAACCTTCTTTAGCATCAACCAAACGAGCAGTAACGCCAGAATCAGAACCAGTAATTGTTACATTCGCAATTGCGCCGCCTGAGAAAAAGTCACCAAGCAGCAATACACGATTGTTTGCATCCTTGTCACGCAACTTAACATAATCAATCTGAGAGGTCGTAAGACCAACCCCTGTTACAACAGTGCCATCTACCAATACTTCATTAGCAAATCGTTCAATCTGATTTTGCAGAATCGTTTGAAGCTGCGTTAATTCACGAGCCTGTACTGCATATCCTGGGCGGAAGAGAATACGGTGATAGTTCTTATCAACTGCACCTTGGATTTCTTCGGTGCCGACAAAGTCGTCAAAATATGGACTTTGATTAAGATTGGTTTCGATTGCCATTTATCTTATCCTTAGAAATCTAGAATGATCTTAATATCTTCAATTTGGTCTGGGTCACGAGTTACTGCTTGTACATTTTCTGTAAAGATAATTTCTCCAGAGAATGTATTTGCCTCTGGACCACTAATTGATTCAACAGTAGCCAATGGAGTTGCACTGGTGCTCTTTAACAGAACATCATCTTTAGTAAAAGCAGGATAATCGCTGTAACTTTCTACGCTATTTATATACAGAGTTTGAAAGTATGAATCGTCAACTGTTTCATCATCTCTTGCATATACAACATTACAGTTTGCAGCAAGTACTGCGTTAGAAAGAGCAGCTGCTGTTCTTGCAGCTGTACCAAACTGCGTTACAAATTCAAGTTCACCAGATACTGCACGATTATAGTTGCGCAAATTGGTAAGAATATTGTTAGGAACAATGTTACCAATAAGTTCTGGACTCAAATAAGAAATACCAAAACGAGTTGTCAAACGCAAAGTTGCTGGAGAATTAGAAGTGTTAGCAATATGTTCAACAGAAACGATATCGTTGTTTGCATCAACCTTTAGAACTGGATCACGCAATATGCTGATTGTTCTAAACTCAGTGTTTGAAGGAATGTATCCTTTACCAGTATTTGATTGACCTTCAGAACCATTAAACTGAACATTAAGCATCAGCTTATCGCCATGAAGATTACGAATCGGATCATGGCCATGACCACCAAGCGGAGAAATGATTACATTTGCTGTTGCGCCAGCACCGTGAGTGCTGTTTGCAGTAATTAATGCTTGCGCACGTGTATAACCAGAACCTACATTAATTACAGCAACATTAGCAATTGCTCCTGTACTTGTATCAACTAATGAATATGCCTTTGCTCCTTGACCATCGCCGATAATCGTAACGGTTGGAGAAATAATAACACGTGAGTCTGTGTTACATACTGTAGCAAAAGCAGTGTTTACAGTCAGCGTTCTAGTAGAACCCGACCAATTGATAATTCTACGCAACTGTCCAGCACCAGTTCCGTCCGTAACATATACGCTCGAACCGTTGTAAAAATTATCAGTCGTTTCTGGATTTGCCGTAGCAGAAATTCTAAGAGTATTAACGCCTGCTGAAACAACTGCGGCATTCGCAACTTGATAATATCCCGAACCAGTTTGATTTGTTTCGACAACTAGAATCGCACCATTCACTGCTGCGTTTTGTACCGCCAGCTGACGAGAAGATTCAATAGAACCATCAGCAGCAGTAATAGTTTTGACTGGCATATGAACCGCAGTCATAAACTTTTGCGCATCGCCCAACGAAATGGTGTACAAATATTTCCATGTATAACCATCAGAGGTTGTAAATGGAAGCGTTGAGAATCCAGTAGGTTTAATTGTTGACTGCGCACCTTTGTTATTGTACAAACAAATGTACACATTATTTTCATCAGTAAGAACATACCAAGCACGCTCATACATGTCTGTATCGGTGTCACGATACATTGAATAGACCGTACCAGAAGTCCAGTCATATCTTGGAATTACATGACTTACATCACCAGTGGTTACTTTTTTAGCACCAATCATTCTACGCATTACTTCATAATGCAAATACTGTTCGTTGTCTGGTGGATTTTCAGGCGTTGGTTCGTTTGGCCAAGGATTTGTTCTACCGATACAAACATAAAGAATAACAGAATTCTTAGTTGATCTACCATCACTTGCGCTGAGTGCTGCTTTAAATGCCTCTGCGTTAGTGATTGAAAGGTCTTTTGTAGCGTATCTATAAACAGCCATTAGAAAGTTCCTGAAATATAATAAGCATTCGCACCAGAAAGGTCTGCCTTAACCCACTTAGAAGCAAGATTTGCAGAAGTAGCGGAATTCACCTTATTTAGTACGAGTTTGTCATATTGTTTATGCGCAGTTTCAATAAGAATAACATCACCGTTCGCAAACTCGCTGGTCAATGTAGTTGAAGAACCAGCAATAGTATGAGAGTTTGCAAAGTAAATGTTTGCGCCAGTAATCGTGCCAAAGATCCAGTTATCAGTTAGAATTACATTCGTTGCCGAGTTAGCACTAAAACCAACTTCAACAAAACGATTTGGAATACCAGCACCTGGATCCCATTCTACGATAAAGCTGCTCTTACCATTTACGGTGTAACTGGAGTTAGAAGAAGCACCCTTCAAGTTTACATCAGGTCTTACTGACATAACTGTATTGTTGGCGATAGTCTTAATAACATAATCGTTGTTGCCAACTTGCAACAAATCGCCAACTGCATAATTTGTAAACGAAGTTCCAGTACCAATTACAGTTGAATTTGCTGCTGTTACTTCTACGCTACCAGCAACTGCTTTATTACCGAACTCACCCAAGAAGTTGGTAGATGTGCCTACAACATAGTTGTTACCATTCTGAATCGCAACTGTACCATTCGCTGCGGTCTTAGTAATTGAAATTGTACCATTAGATATTAGCGTCTTAGTGTACGATGTATTTGCAGTTACATCAACATAAACATTCGACTGCGAACGGAACTTACCAAACAATGCCTGACCAGCTGGGTGTACCAACTTTAATGCATAGTCACGATATCTTTGCAAAGAAATTGGTGAGATAATTTCGTATGAGAACTCTTGATAATATCTGCCGTCTTGAATATAACCACGAGCGGTTGATACATGACTTCTTGTTGTTGCATAATAACCTTCAGCATTTGCAACACCTGAAAGTTTAATTATGCCTGTACCGCCAGTAGCAAGGGGACGATTCGTTGCTTCGAGGATAACTTCTTCACCTTGTTTGTAAGAGAAACCAGAGTCAAGAGTACGAATCGCAGTAATCGTACCGTTCGCACCAACACCAGCATTAATACGTGCATTCTTACCAAGAACACCTCTATCATCAATTGCGGTGATGGTAACATTAACAGTTCCATCTAGCGTTCTTGTATCAGTATGATACCCAGGAATCCAAGAACCAGCCATTCTTCTCAAAGTTGCTGCGCCCAATGCATATTCTTTTCCATCAGGATCACGGTTGCCGAAATCTTGCCATACACGTGCAACAACTTCATAGGTAACTCCATCAGGCTGAAGTTGTTTGCTGAAGATTTGTTTAATATCACCAAATGCTTGTTCGCTCGTTTGATGCAATCTATCGCTTGTGTCGATAAGATTAAGATTTGAATCTGTACTGGTCATGGTAATCCAAGATTCACCAATACCAAGCGCAGCAACATCATTAGATCGTACACGAACCGTTGGGGCACGTGAGTAACCAGAACCACCAACAATATTTGATAGTTTTCTAATGGTGCCGAAGGTTGTATTTAAGAAATTAAATGCGTCTTCAAGTTTAGTATATACATTTTCAATAATACCATTAGAAGTAACTGACCAATCTACAACATTACCAACTGTTGTGTTCGCAGTTACCAAAGCAATTGGTTCGTAATGAGAAAACGGTTTAATTGGTCCAGCAGTAAACTGACTGGTAAGATTTGCGCTTGTGTTAGCAGCAACACGATATGTAATTACATCACGAACTACAGTTGATGGTGCAGTATATGCACCTGTATTAGCGTCGCCAACATGAGTGACAACACCAATAGCATTTGAGTATCTTCCACGAATTTCATCGCCAACCGAAAGTTCTTGGCCAGAGATAACTGCAATTGATAGCGGAATCCAGCCAGCGGTGTTACCTGTAAATGAAGTAACTGTACCAACTGTTGTACCAGAAGAAGTGCTAATGTTTATCTTTTCAGAGCCAGTAAAGTTTTTGTATGTATCAACACCAATAACAACATTCGTACCGTTATGCGCTCTACGAATTGTTGTAACTGTACCATTAGCACCTGAAGTAACACCAAACAAAGATGCACCAACCGTAATTCCTGGATTAGTAGTGTTTGCAACTACAAGTACAGCATTCGCATGATCGCTGTATCTTCTGTTACCAAGAACTTCCGTGCCCGATTCTCTAAAACCATAATCAGTTGCTGAGATAATTACATTCGCAAATGGATTCATTGCTCTTGGCGCACCATCAGCATTCGTAATTACTGGAGCCATAGATCCAAAAACAGTGTTACTTTGAATTAGATCAGTATTAATTGAAATCGCAAAGGTGTCATTAATATCCGTTTGACCAATAACAAAACTTGCTGGCGAAGAACCATCGCCTCCGATTAGTTCAATCGTTGTTCCACCGTTACTGGTTGAAGTTGTGTAACCTGAACCACCATTTTCAATTGAGAATGTAAGTGTACCACCAAGGTCAACTGTACCAATAACAACAACTTTAGCAAACTCACCAACATCAGGAGAAATCAAACGAACAACATCACCATTACGATATTCGCCACCAGGAGATGTAATTGTTACATTATTGATGCCAGCTTCAATAATCGGCGTGTGGCCAGTTGCATTTGTATCAGACAGTAAACGAATTGGTTCTAAGTGATTAAATGTACCTTTAACATTTGATACAAGAATCTGCATCAAATCTCGACCACGAACAGTTCGGCGAACAACATCTTCTACGAGTGCTTCTGCTTGAGAAGATGTTCCTTTGATTGTTTTCCCAATAAAGGTATATGTTGCTGGTTGATAGCTGCAAACAAGATATTGATCAATACGCCAGTCGCCATCAGAAACCTTAAGAATAGAATCTGATGGATAAAAGAGTTCGATACTTTCATTGTAAATAGTACGGAACAACAACTTGTATGAGGCGAGAGTACCACGTGATAGATTAAATTCTTTAATATATTTCGCCATCAAACGCTTGTTAGCAAGCACGTCTTCGGGAATCGAAGGCATTAGCGTATTAAAGAAGTATGTTAGATACTCGTCAGTGGTTGTACTGATATCACGATATGATTCAAGGTTGCGAATGGCGTCGGTTAGTTTGCCATTCTGCTCCATGTACTCATAGTATGCCTGAATGAAGAGAAGGAATCCTTCTCCATCTTCTTTGTAAAAATCGGGAAACTGGTTTCTAACCAGTTTTGAAATTTTTTCCAGAACTGCCATTAGGTTAACTCACCAACAATGCTGATTACTGCATCTCCAGAGTTCATCAAAAGAATTTGCTCACGAACGGGAATAACATCCAAACGATCGGGAGTAACAGTCACTTTCATCTGAATATCAGAGTATGCGCTTGGAGCAAAATTTTCAACTTCAACTAATCCTGTTGCGTAATTTACTGTACCAGCATTAGAAACAACATTGACACGTTCTCTTGCGCTGTTAAAGCGGTAGATATTGATGTTGCCCAAACCATCATCATCAAAGTAACATGAGAAACCGCTGTATGTAAATTCAGTTGATGTTACTGATTCTGGACGAATAGGGTTGTTGTATGCAAGTTCAACTTTTTCAGCAGCATTAACATTTGGAACAAAACGCTTTTCTAGATTAATTGTTGCATCATTGTTAAGAATTTCACCTACTGTAACATTGTCCAGCGCACGAACGAAACGAGAATAACGCAAACGATTTCCGAAACGCTCAAGATTGTTTGTAGCAAATGTAGCAATTGTTGCACGAATATTCGCTTCAATCGCAGCTTCTGTTACACGTGTTCTAGTTTTGTCATAATATGTTGTAATGTTAGGAATCAAGTAAGTGTAGTCTGGATCAATTACAACTGGATCAATACCAAGAGGAGTACGATCAAGAATAGAAGCACGAACCTGCGCTTTGCGGTTTTGAGTAGCAAACTCTTCGCCGAAAGGTTTGACAGCAATGTACACCTTACCATAGACTGGAGGATTCGCTTGCTCTCCGCCAAATGCCACTACAGACTGCAGGTCGGCGTTTTCAGACAAAAGGATACGCTGATAGTCTTCATTAATTACCGCTCTGTTTTGCGTCTGGTAGTTGCGTGGAGCATTAAATTTAATTGAAGAAATTGTTTCTGGATAACGACCGCCACGAGCAGTGCTATTCGTTACCAGTGTTGCAGCTGAATATGATACTCCAACATTTAATGTATCAACACTAAATGCAGAAGCACCATTTGTTGCGCTGCCGTTACAAACAAGATAACTTACAATAATAATGTTGCCGCTTTTTACCTCTTTACCAAGTGCACCTGAACCAAAAAGAATTTCATATTTTTGATCAGCAACTTCTTCTAAGAAATACACTGGAGAAGTTGAGAACACCTGATTGATATTCGTTGCACGTGTAAATTCAGTTTGCGTAGTATCAGTGGCGGATTCTTGAACAAATACAGTGATACTTGATGTATCAATATACTGATTCGGCAGAATGTATCGTTGACCAGCAACACCAACAGTAAAGCGATGCGTAAGTGGCTCGCCTTCTTTAATATTAATTGAGCGTGAATATGCGCCGTTGTTCCTTACAACTTTGTATGCTTCAGGTGTTACATAAGTATAAGTTACATCATCAACCGTTGTTGTAAATTTAGAATTCTTTGGAATTGTAAACTGAGTTGTTCCTGATGCAACGCCAGTAAATGTAACCTGAACATTAGCAGTTGCGCCAATAGCAGATACAGGAACATAACCCAGTTCTTTTGCACGTGATACAACTGAGTCACGCTGCTGCGCAGTATCAAGAAACATCTCATTAGCGAGCATATTTAGATAGTATGCATTGTAATGTGTATTATAAGCAAGCACATCAAGAAGGACTGCCATAGCAGAACCTTCAAAGTCGTAATCTTGAAACTGAGATTGAGTGCTAAGGTATGATTTTAAATTATCTCGAATACCTGAAAAATCAAGTTCAGTAACTCTTAGATAAGTGTTTGCTGTTGCCATTATCGTACTCTGCTTAAGATTACATCCAGTGTTACTGGATTCGGGTCATTCTTGATCATAAATGCTATTGACACAATCAATGAATTCATATCTGGGTTATCGTTAATTACAAGTCGAATAATTCTTGCTCTTGGCTCGTAATTACGAATAACCTCTAATACAGCATGTTCCATTTGCTGCTTAACCATCGGCGTCCAAAGTTCAAACAAATAACTGCGAATAGAACAACCAATGTCGGGTTTAAATGGACGCTCGCCTCTATTTGTTAAGACAAGCGATTTAACAGATTGGCGAACTGCTTCTCGTTCTAATTTGCGTGAAAGCGCACCAGTTACTGGATGCGCAGTAAAAGCAAGGTTTAGATCGCTGAAGATAGTATCCGCCACGTGTTATTTATCCTTCGTTTTTAGAGTTTTGAATCTCTGCTCTACGCTCTTTACACATTTTGCTGATCTCTGCAAGTGCTTTTCTTGCTCTTGTACCAGCTGATTTATTGCCTGTTTCAAACTTATCGCTCTCTGCAATGTATGTTTCAAACAAATTTACTAAAGAATCATGTATTTTCATAAAAACTCCTTGACTTATCACTTCATTTTCAGTATAATCAGATTGCAGCCTTTAAGGAAAAGAATAAAAGCACTAATTGATCAAACTATTTATTCGTTATGGAATAACATCTGGAGAAATATTCAGAGCAGATAATTTCCTCGTGTATTTAACCGATTGCTTTTTCTTATCCCAAGCTGCTTGTTTCTTAGCATCCAATCCATACTTCTCAATAACAAAAACATAAACATTGCCACGATCAACATAGTATGCAATAAACTCTGATGTACCATTAGATCTTGTTCTTGTTGTTGTTGCTGTTTCTTTGTTCTTTGCAACTCTAAGTTTAAGATCATATTCGGTTTGATCAAGTGCACTAAATGTAGTTCCATCTGACTTCAACTTCCAAGTACCACCATCTGGATTGATAAGTTTTACTTCATCAGCATTATAAGTTACAGTTAGATCAGGTCTATCTCCAAACACATGTGTTTGCGTTCCCTTTATTTCGCCAGCCGAAAGATCAAGTTCCTTTTCAGCTTCTTTTTGCGTAATTTTAACTGGCTCTTCAGTTTTAACATTAGCAATCGCATTTGGTGCTGGAGCTGGTGCTTTTTCTTGTTCAACTTCTTTAACCTTAGATGCTTGTATTTCCAATCCATTCGCACGAGACTGTTCAAGTTTAAATTCAAACCAAGCATTTAATCCTTTTTCGCCACCATAAATTGAATTGTTGCCATTAAACAATGCTTCATCATTTGTGTATTGTTTAATAAAAATTGAGCGAACTTTTTCAATTCTACTATCAAGCGTCTTTGATCTATATTTGTCATCTTTTACTGCATCGGCAAATGCATTTTTAAAACGATCCCAGCTCTTTTCAACATCTTCTCTTCCAATAGGCATTACTCGTTTCCAAGGACCAGGGTTGTTAGATGCATCTTGAGATACTTCGCTGCTGTTTTTATAAAACCCTTCTCTATAAATCCAGAACCACATATTGGTGTATTCGTCTGTTACAAGATTCGCTTTCTTCATAGTCCTACCCAATGCATTGCGAATAGTCTTTTGAGCTGATGCAAAACCAACTGATGCTCCACCAAGTACATCTTTTTCTTTCGATTGAGTTGTTGGTGGTGGTACAGGTGGAGCTGGTTCCTTTTTCGGAAGTTCTGGTTCTTTTGGTAGCGTATCTGCAATTTTAACAATTGACTGAATACCTGTTTGTGGATCAGTTTTAATCGTATCTTTAACTTCAACATTTTCAATGCAGTTACACATTGTTTCTTTTGAAATTTTAGGAAGTCCATCGCCACCAAAAATATTTGGAATTTCAGGTGCGATACCAATTTCGCAAACCCACTTACCGCCAATCTCATTACACTCAGCTTCATTAGTAGCGACGCCAACACCACCTACACAGTTGCATATTACAGCCTTTTCTCCTGGCTTAGGAAACGATGGTATTTCAGCTCCTTTGATTGCTGTACTGAATTTACTGAATGCATCAGAAAGCGAAGGAATACCACCTGTTCCTGCAGTTTCACCAGTTTTGTTACTGAAGAAACTGGTAATCGAACCAATGCCACCTTGTATCTTTGAAGCAAAAGTTGAACCAAGATCAGCTGTTAATGTTTCTTCAGTACAAACCCAAGAACCGCCAGAGTCTAAACATTCATCTTCGGTTGATGCTAATGGATCGCCGCCAACACAGTTACAGTTTAAAACTGTATCGCCTGCCTTTGGTAGCGCAGGCATTTGAAAGTTCTCAAAAAAGTCACCCATCGCTGGTGATATTGTTTTAATCTTGTCATTAAGATCTGGAACAAGTTCTCCAAACTTTTCTTTAATGCTTTGAACGCCAGCAGCAAAGTCAACTGGCGATTTATCATTTAAAGAAAGCAGTTCTTGTTGAAGATTAAAGTTTTCAACTTCTTTACAAACCCATGTTCCACCAGTAGCAAGACATTCTTCTTCAGTTGAAGCAAGTGGGTCTCCGCCATTACACTGACATACTAATGCTGGACCAGTTGCTCCTGAAGTCAATCCCTTAAATCCTTCATTCATTTTTTTCTGAATGTCTGCCATACTGCCGAGACCAGACAATCCTTCAGTCATCTTAGACTTAAGATCTTGCTTTCCTTCAGCAATCTTTTGTAGATCAGGGTTTTTTAAATCGCAAATTGTCATTATTCAGGAGCTCCTGTGCTAGAAGAACCAGAAGAAACACTACCATGAGTATGAGTCGTTAGAGAAATACCAGCAACTACAATATCTCCAGCTGTATATGTTTGTGCTGATGTCGCTGCTGTTTCAGTCTTAGTCCCTGTTACAGTAACTGTCTGATTCGCAGCAGTTTCTGTTTTCATATTTCCCCGAGATGTTACATAATGTACACCAAGGTTTGTTAATTTATAATCACCAGTCACAAAGATCTGTGTATTACCGAATGTAGTCAATGCATAATCTTCATTCACATTAATATTATAGTCTTTCTGTACAATCAATACTTTTTCACCACTAGCAACTTGTTCTACGCTATCGCCTTTAACAAGTGTGAGTAAATCGTTCTGTCCAATATTAGTTGCTCTTGTCTTACCAATTTCGGTTTCTTGATTGTGAGCAATTTTGGTTTGATGTGATTTCTGAAAGTCAAATGAAACATCACCCTCAACTTGAAGATGATAGTTGCCTTTGATTAATTCACGCTTAGTTCCGCCAACTGTAACATTGTAATCACCTTTGATATACACATTGTTATTTTGTAGCAATAACTCATAGCTGTCACCAATAACTTTTACAGTCTTAGAACCATCAGCTACGATTTCTTCATATGTACCTGCTGGATGATAACGATGGTATCTTTCTGAACCTTCCGTATCATCAAATTCTTGTAGATGACCGTTCTCAGTTTCGAACACGTGATTGTGTGGATACAACGAGATCATATCATCTGCAGCTGGCTTTTCTTGCCATGTCTTCAGCGTATAGTATGTTGATGCACGATCAGGCGCAACTGAAGTAATCTTTGGTGGTACAGCTGTTGGATATTTAATTGGCTCCCCAAGATCATTTACACGATTAGCATTTTTATAGTGTCTTACTGGGTGGTTTTCGCAAGTAGTCTGTCTTGCTGCTTGGCTTACATCAGTATCATTAATCCACTTTGGATAGTTTTCGTTTGGATCATTAAAACCAACAAGCGAATCGGCAAACTCTACAGGCACACCTGTTAATGAACCAATAACAATTGGTTCTTGTGCACGATCGCCATCCATAAAGAACCCAACAACCCAAGCACCTTCTACCAAACCAGTTGGTGAATTGCCAAGACCAGATACTGAGGCAGACTGAATACCATTGACTGTCATTGCCCAAGGTAACATATCAGTTGGGATTGAACCTTTATCGTCAGTGTGCCAGCCAAAGCAGCGCACACGAACACGCCCCATCTGAACAGGATCGTTTCTATCCTCAACGACTCCGACCCACCAGACGAAGTCGCCTTTGCCCATAAAATTACGCATTTACGATTTCCTGAAGGGATTCCTTTTTGTTATCGCTTTTTGCGGTAGTATCAGTTTCTTCATCGTGCGGCACCTGATTTTCTGGTTCAATCAGTTCTTGAAGAACCTGAGGTTTATTTGGTTTTACAAAGTTTAAAACTTCATCTAAAAAATTAGCCATATCGTCACCTTACAATTGAATTTGCGTGTCCTTAGAACAACGGAAAATTGTTTTCATTTCGCTCTCAGTACTGATGCCACTGAACTGATTACGAATCTTCGTTACTATGTATTTACCTGTCAACTGAGTATCAATTAAATCTTCTCTATCTTCAAGTCCATCACTGATCGGGAACTTAAGATAAACATTATTGCCCACATCCAAAGCAGTGGTTCCTGCAACTTCAACATCAAGAGTTGTATTGAAGATATGTTTCATGTATGCTTTTCGAGCAGCAATAAATTGATCGATGCGTTTTGGTAAATGATTTTCTCTTTTAAACACCATACACTGACAATCATGTCCAGCTCTGGTTGTCATTAATGTAACATTAGCATCTGAGTCATCAACATTACCTTCGTGTCTAAATGATTGTAGTGTAGTGAAACGAGTACTTCCTTTCGCATAATCCCATACCTGTTCAACCTTTCGTTTCTTTAACACATCCAGTTGAATCACTTTAGATTTAAACATACCATCTCTAACTTTTTCAAGCAGGTTGTTTTCTTTGACTACACTGTAATTAATAATTTTATCTGCGCCTGTTGGTCGAGTGTATTCTGAGTTTAGATTAAACGCAGTCAATGCAAATTTTTGTCTTGGCTTCAACGAAATAAGTGTTTCCAAATTACGGAAGTTGAATCCTTGATAGTTTTCATAGAACAGATACTGTGGAATATGGCTCGTAGAGTCTGCTTCGTTTGCTAAAAACTCAATCGTATCATCAACTGAAAGAGTTGGAATAACGAAACGATGTGCACCAATTGTTGGTTCTATAAAGATATTCTTTTCGATAACAGTTTGTGTATCAAGTTTAATTGAGTTGTAATCATCACGCACGGCACGATTGTAGAGGTATTCTTTAGTGATACTTGCAATCATTTTGTCAATAGTGTTACCGCTGCTTCCGCCGTATGCACGAGAAATTTTCTTTGAGAAACTTTGATACGATTCAAGACTAACGCCAGAAAGGACATATCCCCACATACCATCTTTTACGATACTTCTTGCGCTGCGTTCATATAACATAAACAGATTTGATATTTGAACGCCAATACCACCAACAGGTGTGTACTGAAACAACAAAGTATCAAGACCAGTAAAACCACCGTTGATCCAATTTTCTACATCTTGTGCTGACGCACCTGCGATATCTGTCGAATCCAATACAACTAGATCGCAATGCATGTAATGGTCATAAAGATCTTGATAAACATTGATCTCCATCACAAGTGATCTTATGTCAAGAGTCTGCCCTTTTGCTGGAATCAAAAGGAGTTTATCAATCGTTGCACGCATTTAAATACCATTCCTAAGAATATACTTAACTTCTTCTTGTACCTGTGGTAAATAGGCTCTATCTAAAATTTTAATTTGTCTTTTCTTTTCTTGCTCTTCAAGTTCCCAGTCATAGGCTGTAATCAGTTCTCTTTGACTTTCACTTAGACTATTATATGTAGTTTGATCTACAACAACATAACGCTTCTGAATAATTGTACCTTCAGTTTTGGTGCGTTTTGCAGTCAGCACTTTGCGATACTCATACACTTGCGCTTGAGCGGCAGGAACGCTACCATACTTGCCTTTAATGTATTGCTCGAAATCGTAGTTGAAGATTGGCCAATCAAAGATAGCGTCATGCTTTTCGTTAAACAGTAAAACCAACCAAGCAAGTCCAGGATCGCCATAATACTTTCTTGCTACTGTATCTGGACGCTCACCTGCTTGAATGGTGTATTCGTTATACACCTTTTTGTTATTCATAACAGAAGGCAGGACGCTAAAGCGTCGCATAATGTTTCTGAGTAAAACACGCTGTCCGTTGTTGGTCAGGTCATGCTGAACATTAGGGAAGTATGTAAAATATCTAGACATTATGCGCCTCCTGGCTCAACCCCAAATATTGAACTAGCATTTTCTGCTGGGACAGCACCATCAGCAGCAGTTGATGATGGAGTAACATTAGGTTGCGATTGTGCCTCCGCAGGATTAACTTTATTTGCACCAATAGCAGTATTGTTATCAACCGATTCAGTCATACTAGCAGCCGCACAACCAAATTCGCCGCACTTATCAAACCCATCATAACCATGAATAAGTTCTTGAGAGCTGTGCCACTGATCCATTTGTTCTTGAGTAATAATTTTGGTTTCGGTAAATGTTAATGTAATATCAACAGATACTGGTGCGCTTGTTATCTCAAAGAATGCTTGCCCTTCGGTGTTATACTGAACCTGACAATTAGTGAGTACGCAAGGCAAAAACTTAAACATATGTTTCTGCAAAGGTTGAGCGAACGAAATAAAGAATTCGTCAGGATAGATAAACCCAGTTTGCGAGCCACCAAAATATTTCGGTAACATAAATTTTTGAAAGGTGCGTACGATGTTTGTAATTTGATCACTTTCTCGAGGAGATCTAGCAATCAACTTGTACGAAAAAGTAAATTCTCTAAATCCAACACCATTAAACTGTACTGACATTCTTGGATTATATGCGACACCTGCTTGATATGCAGTTCCTTTAGCAGTAGCAATTGCGGCAGCAATACCACCACCAAGACCTAACTGTGAACCAGTGATGCCTGTATTAAATTTTTTGTTAGCATAGTTTGCAGCAAGAAGTGCTATTGCACCTGTTGCGGCAACACCAGTTACGCTTCCTGCATTGTCAACCGCATTACCCAACTGCGCTTTACCTGTTTGAAACGCAGTTCCTCCGAGCGTTTTAATTGCATTAATTGCATCTTCAGCCAATCCACCAACACCTACTTCTCCTGCACCCATACCTGCAAAAATACCAAGTCCTTGTTGATCATAACCTACGCCACGATTATCTTGAATCTGCGTTGGAATCGGAAGAACGATTGTAGTATGCGTATTGGTTTTTTGATTTAGCGCACGCAAGTTTGTAGATGTTGAACCATCAGCATTTGTTTCTGTTACGCTTTCAACGCTACGGACTCTCTTTTGAATCTCGAACATAAGATACTTGGTTTTATCCAGATCTTCTGGATACATGTGCGTTGTAACACCATCCGCTGGTTTGTATAGATCTTTAAGATCAGAAACTGGTCTGTTGCCGATTGCTTGTTTCTGATCGGTAAGGCTAAAGTTTCCGCCGATAGAAAAGTTGCCTGTTCCAATTCCGCCAACATTTACACCGCCGAAACCAGAACCGAGTGCGCCGCCAACTTTGCTGCCAAGGTCGCCAAGTAATGCCATATGATGCCCTATATAGAAGTGGGTTTTTCAGCTATTTATACGGATTGTTATGAAGTTCTATCAGGGAAGGTTTCAACCAAAGTTTCCGAACAAATACAAAGGTGATCCAACCAATATAATTTATCGCAGCTCTTGGGAGCTGCAGTGTATGTCATATTTTGATCGCAATCCAGATATTGTTTGGTGGGCAAGCGAGGAGTTTGCTATACCATATCGTTCACCCATAGACGGAAAATTTCACAGGTATTTTCCTGATTTTATTGTTAAAACAACCAACGGCGATACTGTTGTGTTTGAGGTAAAGCCAGCATCACAGTCTAAACCGCCTGAAAAGAAATCAAGAATTACTAAAAAATACATCAACGAAGTAAAGACTTGGGGTGTTAATCAAGCCAAGTGGAACGCTGCGGTTGAGTTTTGCGAAAATCGTGATTGGAAATTTCAGGTAATTACTGAAGAACATCTGTTTGGAAAGAATAAATAGGCAATATGGCAAGTGTTTTTGATCAGATTCTGTTAAAAGGTGTCCGTGCTGGACAGATTCCTGCACGCAATAAAGCATCACGTGATTGGTTCCGTGGCATCGCATCAGATGTGAGCAGCAGTCGTGTTAGTTCTAATCGAATGCTTGGTGAAGCCAATCGTTTGGTTGATGGTCCATCTATTGGTGGTATGTATCACTTTCAATATGACCCAAAGCATAAGGCAACACTGCCTTATTATGATCGTTTCCCGTTGATCTTTATGGTTGGTGGTGCTGCTGGCGGATTCTATGGATTGAATCTACATTATCTGCCACCTGTGCTTAGAGCAAAACTGATGGATCAACTGTACACATTGTCAACGAATCGTAAGTATGATGAGTCAACACGTATTGCTATGTCATATAGCATTCTTAGCAAGGCGAGTCGCTTCAAATACTTTAAACCAACATTTAAGCATTACCTAAGCAAACATGTGAGATCTAGATTCATTTATATTAGCCCATCTGAATGGGATATTGCACTAATGCTACCAACGCAACGCTTCAGCAAAGCAAGCGCAAGTCAAGTATATACAGACTCAGAGGCAAGAATCTAATGGCAAGTTTAGGTAAGTTGATTAAACAACAAGCTGGCGGATTAGTTGATGGTGCAATCAACGGATTGCTGGGTGGCATCTTTGGTAATGGCGATTCAGGTCCTGGCTTTAATGTTGAGAATATGATCACCTCTCTGAATACTCAGGGTGTTGCTAAGACAAGCCATTTTGAAGTTTATATTAATGCTGGTAGAGCAAGCGATGGTAAGCGTGAGCGTGAAATGGCATTTAGAATTGAAGCTGTAGATCTGCCAGGAAGAAACCTTATCTTTACTGATCATAAATTCGGTAATCTTGGTCCAATTAATAAGATGCCTAATGGCGGACAAACCTATTCTGATGTAACAATGAGTATTATTTGCTCTGAAGATTTGCGTGAGAAAGAATACTTTGAATGGTGGCATGAGCAAATGGTAAATACAGGTGCTTATGAAGGTACACCATACACTGGACTTGATGGCAGCTTAAATTCAGCCAAAACAGAACAAGAAAAAATGCTTGCTGAACAAGAAGCTGAGTTCTTTGATGGTCCAACTTCTAGCGTATTAAGTAACTGGGACGTGAAGTATTTTACAAACTATATTGGTAATGTAGAAATTAGACAGTACGGTTTGGGTGGCGATCTTCGTTCGGTACATACGCTGCGTGAAGCATATCCTATCTTTATATCTCCAGTTTCCATGTCTTGGGGTTCTGAAGATGTAGTGCGTTTACAGGTTACTTTTGCATATAGAAACTACAAGGTTGTATTTAACAGACAGGATCAGCCAAGTACGCTTGCTGGATTCTCGTTTAAACTTGGCAAGGATGGGTTGTCTGCTAATCTTAACATTCCAGGAATTGGTTCTCTTGGTTATAGCCCAGGAGCAGGTTTCGGCGGACAAGCAACAGGACTAGCAGGAAAAACGAAAAGCATATTTAAAAATATTTTGAAGTGAGGAGAATAGTATGGCTTTGCCTAACATTGCGTCACCTACATTTGTGACAAAAATTCCATCAACTGGGCAGGATATTGAGTTCCGTCCGTTTTTGGTAAAAGAAGAAAAGATGTTGCTTATGGCTCTCGAAGGTCAAGATACCATTGAGATCACCAGAGCAACAAAGAAGATTATTGAATCGTGTGTAATTACTGAAATTGATGTTGATAAGTTGGCCACATTTGATGTTGAGTATTTGTTTTTGCAGTTGCGTGGTAAGTCTATCGGCGAAGTAATTGAACTTCGTGTTGGACATACTGAAGAAAATTCTTCATGCGATCATAAGACTGACATCAAGATCAACATTGATGACATTAAGGTTCAAGGAATTAATACACACAACAAGATTATGATTACAGATCAGATTGGTGTGAAGGTTCGTTATCCTTCTTTGAATGATGTTACCAATTTGAACTTTGAAGATAAGGATGCTACATTTAAGATTATCGCATCCTGTATTGATGTTGTGTTTGACTCCGATAGTGTTTATGATGACTTTAGCGGCGAAGAAATGGTACAGTGGTTGGAAGGGTTGAGTCAAAAGCAGTTTGATAAAATCGCTGCGTTTTTCTCATCAATTCCATCGCTAAAATACACTGTCAAGTGGAAGTGTTCTAAATGTAAGAAGGAAGATCACTTTGACTTGGAGGGGTTGCATAGTTTTTTTACCTTTCTTTGATACATGAGTCACTGGCAAACATGTATCAAATGAATTTTGCACTTATGCAACATCATAAATATAGTTTGACTGAACTTGAAGAGATGATACCTTGGGAACGAGATATATATGTAACGCTCCTTAAGAACTATCTGGAAGAACAAGAAGAAAGGATGAAGAAAAGATAATGGCTGAAGAAACCTCAAATCTACCAGTTGTTAATGCTATCGGGAACTTGCAAAGAACAAGTTCCTCAGGTGACATTCAGATCAGCAACATTCTTAGTGGCGGATTTAATCGCCTCTCGAGAGGTATCTTCGGACTACAAGATTCATTTATTGATATATCGCAGCGTCAACAAGAATTTTCGCAACAGCAAATGCTTGCGCAGGAAAAATTCTTTGCAGACAGCATTCAAGCAACAATAAGTGCTCAGCGTGGTTTGAATTTGCTGAATACAATCTTTACCTTTATGACTACAAGTCAGACGCAAGAACTGCGTAGATTGACTGAACAAAGAGATAGTCTGCAGGCGCAAAATATTGATCAGCAAGGGAAAATTATTACTGTTACAGAAAGTGTACAACTAGCACTTAAAAAGGTAACAGACCAAACTGAACTTTCTCAGAGAATTATGGTAAAAATGTCTGGCGTTCTTGGTCAGTCAATTGAAACATTTAACATTATTAAATCAAGACTAGATCAGTTGATCAAAAGATTTGATCAGATGTTGATGTTAAATGGTGAAATGGTTAGAATGTCTGCTAAGGCAAGAATGGACACGATGAAGACCAGACTTGGCGCACAACATGGATTAACTCCAGAACAAGTAGAATCTATTTGGGAAGGTGTCAAATCTCAAATGCAGGGATTGAAGTTTAATGAAGTTGAGGATGCCAAGAAAAGATTTGGTCCATATATGGAAGGTCTTGTTAATCTTCAAGGATTACAGAAAAGAGTAGAAGAACAAGTTGAAGCAATTCGTGCTGGCGTAGGTGATAGCACTGAATCAATCGTCATAAACACTCGTGCTAAAAAACAAGAAGCAGAAGCGACAGAACGAGTTGTAAGAGCAAAACAAAGAGAAGAACAACAGATTCGTGAGACCATTCAAGCACAATCTTGGTGGGAAAAGGTAAAGGAAGATCAAGAGAAAAATCAAAAATTCCAAGCATCTGATGAAGTGCGTATGGAACAAGCAAGAGCTGCAGCATGGTTGCGCTTTCAAAACGAATCACCTCTTGTAAAAAATATTATAGATTTTATTGCGACTATTAAGCAAGAAAGACTAGTGAAGAAACTGCGTGGCGAAGATAAAGCTATGCAACAACAAGCAGAAAGCGAAATTTATGGTATTGGTTTCGGAAAACTAGGTATCATACGACTTCTTGCTTCGCCATTACTTTGGAAAACTGCGATTGCTGGTTTTGCTGCTTATGGTCTTTATAAAATCGGCTCTGGATTTATGGAGTTGTTCGATGAAAACAAAAAGAAAGAACGAGAAATTGAGAGAAAGCAATTTCTAGAAAGTCGTGGTCTTGAAGCTGATAATTGGAAAAGAAATTTGCTTGGTCCATTAGAAGGTTTGTTTACAAGCAATAATAAAGAACTAGAAAAAATTCAAGCATATCATCGTGAGGGATGGGAAGAAGGAAATTCCAATTGGCTTATTTCTTTGAAGGAATGGTGGGAAGGTATAAAAGAATGGTGGAATGGACTTAGACTCAATCCATTCTCTGATGCAACCGCTGCGCCAGCGCAAAATGGACCATACGCTCCAGGATTCGCTCCAGTAGCTCCAAGAACGCCAAGTGAAATGGGTGTACCACAAAGGAACGACGGTGCCGCAGTTAATGGCGCATCATCTGCAGCAGCTGCACAGGCGTCTCAGCCGATTATCGTTGACGGAAGCAAGGGTGGCGACATTACTAATATTGACCAGAGCGTCAATACTAAAGTACAGATGCCTAAGAACGTCGGCTTTACTAAACCAATGTCTCCTGATCCTAGTGGCATGTACGGTCGTAACTTCGGCTGGCTTGGTCCATAAAAAAAGGGGGAGCCGAAGCTCCCCCAAAACTTACTCACATCAGAAAGGCATCAATCTTCTTCTGCGAGTTTTTCAAAGAACGATAGATTATCGTCGTCATCATCCCCGAAGGAAACTTCATCGCTTACCTTTGGTGCTGGAGCAGACTTCATCTCAGGTGCCTTAGCAACTGGTGCTGGTTCATAATCTTCAGCACGAGCAGTTGTATCAGTTGCACCAAGTACACGATCCAACTTCGCCTTCAGTTCCTCATAAGACTTGAAGTGCTTACGATCAAGGAATTCCTGAAGACTGTACATTGAGTTGTACACCTTTTCAAGTTCGTCATCATCACCATTCAGAAGAGCAGCTGGGGAATCGAACTCTGACTTATCATAGTTGCGATAACCTTCCAGATTGCGAATCTTCAGCTTGAATTCAGCACCACCCCAGAAGTCGAAAGGATTGATTGCATCCTCGTCTTCGAACTGCGGATTCATTGCTTCGTTCAACTTATCCCAAATCTTCTTGCCATACTTGAACAGGAATACCTTACCTTCATTGGCAGGATTCGCTGGATCCTTTACGACGTAGATGTTTGAGTAATAAGAAAGACGACGCTTCTGCTTACGAGCCTGTTCCTTACCAGCATCAGTACCATTGTTCCAAAGCATGCTGTTGTATTCGCCAACAGGATCCTTTTCGCCGATAGTTGTCAAAGAGTTTTCGATATACCAACCACCAGGACCTTGGAAACCATGGTCAAAGATACGCACGAATGGCAGATCTTCACCGTTTGGTTCAGGGAGGAAACGAATTACGGCATAACCATTACCAGACTTGTCCACTTCTGGCTTCCAGAAACGATCGTCCGCACCAGATGACTGCTGCTGACCGCTGGTAAGTTTGCTTGATTCTTGAACTAGACGTGACAGAGAATTGCCACGGGACTTTTTAAGAGATGCAAAAGACATATGTATTACCTCGTATTGCGTTGTATAAACTTCGTATCCACATTCACATAATATAAGAGACAATTATACTATGATCTAGCATAAATGTCAAGCACTAATTTACGAAACTTAGCACTTTCAATTTGTACAGCGTTGTTTAGAAACGGTCTGTACTTATTCATCAGAAACACATGGTCTTGTAACATTTTATCACCGTGCTTTGACCACACTTTACCATAACCAACCAAATCATCAAGAATGACCATGGTCTCCAACGAAATCTTTTGCCTCAGCCACGCACGATATAGCAATGGATGCATACCGAGCAATGGATTCAGCGCCACATCAAGATTTTCCTCTTGATCATTTAGATACATTATATCCTCTTTGAAGGTATAAGTCAAGGAGTCAATCCTCGCCTTCCATTTCTTCAATGTAATCAGATTCTCGCCTGACATTAGATTACCAATCCAATGCTCGGAACCTGAGATGTAGTTGGATACAATAAACTCCATAAACTCATCACGCTTAAATTTGCGTGACATCTTCTCAAAGAAATATCGGTCTTTGCGACCGAGGAAAGTTTCTTCGCTGACTTTTACTTTGCCGTTGTATTTGAAGAAGTTATAGTTCTTGCGAGTAAAGTGCTGCTGCACCGCAAGATAAGTGCGATATGCATCAAACGCTGACATGTTTTCGCTCATCAAATAGGGAGTTTAGCGCAGGAGCCACCTTTGATGATGTTTAAATTCTGACACTCAACCATCATCTTTTCTTTGATCAATGGAGAGACCAACTTAGCAGCTGTCTCAACTTCCATTTCATTTTCTTCGCACCAGTGTACGATAGCATCAAGATAGGATAGTCGGTAATCTCTTACCATGGTCTCTATAATAATAGAGAACTTGTCTTTCGTCATCACATCGATCATTAGTATCTCTCACAATCATTACAATTAGGAATATTGCATCCTTCACACTTGGTGATTAATGCTCTAGATTTGGTATATGTCCGCAACTTATTGTATGCGTCTTCGATTGTACTCGGATAGGCGATTATGTTAAAGCCATTGTGTATTTTGTAGTTGCCTCTGTCTGTATCATGATAAACGATATAATTCTGCATTGAGGCAACATATTCGAGCACAGAAGCAACTCCCTTTCATTATTGGAAAGACTTAGTATATATCTGATTGTGGTTTTTGTCAAGGATCAATTAGAGCCGAGGCACTCTTTTAATTGATCATAACCACCAATGTTGATGGCATCAATATCCTTCATGCGAAGGAAGTTCTTTGCCGTCTCAGATCTTGCACCTGAGCGGCAATAGAGAAGATACTTACCGAAGGAGTCTAGGCGTGCAAGATCTTCAGGTGCGCAGTGAATCGCTCCAGGAAAATGCCCATGGTAGAATTCGTGAGCGGTGCGAACATCTACTATCGTCCACCCCTGCTCTTCTACCATTTGCTTCAGAATCTTGCATTGTTGCTTGTCTATCATCCAGCCTTACGCTCAAACCATTTGGCTGCTTCTTGATCCCAACCGTCTGTTCTTACATAAGACGACTGGCGTGGTTCACTAACCATATTTGGATCAACATCCAAACCAACACCCTCCAAGAAATTAACAAGACCGATACGCTCGATCATCTCACCAGTACGCTCATGCTCCAGTGCATTCTCAGCAAAGAAGTCTAGCGTTTCTTGTGCTAGATCAGCGAGTGCTTCGTAATCCTCTTCAGTATTTAGTTCCATGAACGGAACAACCACTGTACCCATTGAATCTCCAATCTTTAGGGTGCGCTTACCACCAACAAGAATGGTGACACCACGATCATCCCCAGGAGCCAGAATCGGATCGCCTCCGAGACCGACATACTTCTCGGAAAGTGGAGAAGTTGCATTAAGGCAATGCATGCAGCGTACGCAACTGCTGTTGTCAACAGTAAGTCCATTGTCGTCCCCCAAACTCATTGCTTGTGTTGGGCAGCGAGATACAATGTTTTCCATTACATACTTGCGACCCTTATCTTCAACCATTGCTTTCCAAGCGTCCTGATTGATTTTAATATCATCACGCCAAGTACCAATCACTGCGAAGTCAGAACGGTGTACTGCATTCATACAGTCATTTGGACAACCAGACACCTTGACCTTAAACTTGTAAGGCAACGCTGGACGGTGCATGTCATCGAGGAACTGATTAACGAGAAGACGGTGTGCTTTTGCTTCATTATGCAAACTCATTTCGCAACGAGCACCACCTACGCAAGACATACCAGTACGAACGGCAGGACCAGCACCACCAAGATCAAAACCAATTTCATTTAGTTCGTTGAAGATCTGTTGAACATGCTTAGTGTCTGCGCCTTGCATCATGATGTCGCCAGACTGACCATGGAATGCGATCAGACCAGATCCACCATTTGCTTCAAAGGTATCAACCAACTGACGCATCATCTTAGATGTATAGTGATTACCTGCTGGTGGTTGAACACGCAGCGTATGGAATTCAACAGCGTCAGGATACATGTAAGAACCATCAGAGTTCTTTAGTTCGGTGAAACGAGGAATGATGCCGCCACCATAACCAACGACACCAACGGTCCCACCCTTCCAGTAACCCTTTCGTGTTACATATGACTGTTCAAGGGTGCCGACAACACCTTTCGCCATTGCAGCACCTTCATGGGATCCCTGAGCGAGACGTTTAAGTCCTGAAACGAACGATGGCCAAGGACCACGCTCTAGTTCGTCAAGGTTTGGGGTTGCAATATCATTGACTTCTGGACGATTGATATTGAGTTTGGTATAACCTGAATTGTCAGCCATGAAAACTCCTCAATACATTAGTAATTTACAAAGGTATTTATAGATTATATTCCCTGCCTCCATAAGAAGCAAGGACTATAAAGGAATACCTCTTAAGGATTACTTCTCGTTGGCAGCGTCCAGTGCCTTTTCTTTGAGGTTGTTATCGTTACCAGCAAGCATAATACCAGATAGTGTACCAGTCAAGAATGTTGCGAGAGGAATAATCAATTCAAAGAACTTCTGGTCGATAGGACTCATAGCATCCAGTGGCTGAGCAACAAAGATCAGACTGTACAGTACAACAAACACAATACCAAACAAAGTAAGACCAAGAATAATACCGATGGTGAATTTAAGACGAGCCATCAGCTCTGCTTCGGTCATTCTTTCGCCTTTCTGTTTTTCAACTTTCTTGTCTTCCATTATTCATCTCCACACTTTAGTTTCTTGACAGGTGAGAGATGATGTGGACATTCACGATCAATCTCACATTGGTTTGATGTGCAGTATTCGCTATTCAGATTTGCTGGATCTTGACAAAAATATCTGTAATTATAATTGTCGTCAGGATTGCATCCTGCTAGTGTTAATGCTGCCGCAGCAATAAGTATATATTTCATTTGATGCCTCAATTTGCTAGTGGGTTGTCTAATGCTTTTTGGATTTTATCTTCTAAGTCTTTCTGAGTCTTTTCTACTTTGCCTTCAAACTTATCCATCTTTCCTTCGAAGTACACAACCTTGTCATTGACTCGCTTTTCGATGTCATATGTCAGTTGCTTCGTGTCACGAAGGTTTTGTTCAATCGACTCTAACAACTTTTGCTGATTGTCAATTTTCTGATCAATCAACTGCATTTGTTGTTCATATGCACCCACATCAAGGTTGGCAATTTCTTCCACCTTTTGATACATAGTAAAGCCACCATACAATGCACCAAGAACAGAACCGAGTGCGGCAATTGCCATACCGATTGTTGTTGGCGTCATCTTCATTCCAAAGAGATTAAACTCTTTGTTCTTTAGATTCTCGATGCCTTCCTCGATGTTTTCTAATTCTTGTCCGAGGTCTTTATCGCTCATAGTGGTTCCTTAGTTTTCAAACCCTTGACCGTCTCTTAACTTTCTAAGTGTCTCAAGTTCTTCTTGTAGTTTGAGCACTTCCAGTCTTTTCTTTCTCAACTCAAGTTCGTACAATGAGTTGCAGTTGATGCGTTCTTTTGGTGCATCAAGTGGTATGATAATTCTTGCATACACACCGATGTCCTTTGTTGTATCTACATTTGGATTGCTGCTACCAAATGGACTTTGATAGTTGTCCACGATACCAGTCATTCCAATCTCGAAGTTCGTTGCACCACCGATAGCGTTCTTACAGTCCAGACCGTCACTTGTACGAATACTGTCTTGACCATATGTTGTGCCAGCAGATGGCAACTGCAAATTAAGTGAGTTGCTGTCTGCATATGCAGCGGCACTAAAGCACATTAACACAAACCAAAGTTTCTTCATACTTTACTCACTTAAACTTCGAACATATTCTAGAGGATACTGCCGTTTTGGTAGAATCTTCTTTTCTTAATTTTGATTTAGAGCAAATATAAGTTGCTCTGTTCTTATCAGCAGCACGAATATAGATGTCAAACTTTACATGTCCAAGATACTGCAGTTGAACAATCTTGTACGATGAGACAAATGGAATTGGTTTCCATTCATTATCAAAGACTCCAATTTCGTACCATTCAACATCCTTTCGTTTGTTAAACATCTCCATGGTTGTCTTATAAATCCCACTCACATGAGACGATTCCAACTCAGGATAGGTTGGTGTCATCTCATGTGCAACCGCAGTACCAAACGCCATCATCAAAATCATAATGTATTTTTTCATAGTGAACCTTTATTGTGCGATACACTCCGCAACAACCATTGCTGTGTATGAGCCACCTGGGAATGCTTTAGAACCACCCATCGTTGCAACAGATTCAGTAGTGAACCATGTGGAACCAGTAGCAGTCAGATCATACTTGTCAGTCATGCCATATTCAACTTTGTCGGTTTCATACGAACCCATGTTTGCAGCGTCGGAAACGGCAGACACTTCGGTGTCACCTGTCCAAGTTACAACATCAGGAAGGGATGGACTGGTTGAAAATGCTTCTGGAGCAGTGATTACTGCATAGTATGCATCCGCCAGAGTTACATCAAAACGAACGATAGGCTGTACGCCACCATCTGCAGCAGCAGTAGTCAGTGTGTAAGCATTAGGGTTGCCATAAACACCTGGAGTATCAGTTGAGATCACGCAGCGTGACTGAACCTCACCGTTGATTGGCACATTCTCAGCATATGCGCCAAAGGATGCGACACCCATAGCAGCAATAAGCATTGTTTTCTTGAACATTAGAGTTCTCCTTTTTGTTGTTGTATAACAATGCCATTATCTATTATATTGCTGATCAATCATGCGGTCATGCAATATTTGCGAGGACATATTCATCCTACGACCTTGTTTGTTGTCTTGGAGTTGTCCTCCATCCAACACAATTGTTTCTTTATACTGCCCGCCATCAATTGTAGCGGCAGTATATGATTCCATATTTACAGCAGCGTTCATTGACTGAAGCATTGACGCTTGAGCAAATGATTGAGCAAACAAAGCAGTGTTGTCAACAGCGGCGAGTGCTTTTTCTAAACGCTCTTTGCTATCCTTTTCTTCTTCTGTTTCGTCTATCTCTTTCTCTTCTTTATTCTCGTATGTAACAGAATCGCACTTAACATCAGTGCTACCTTCTCTACACGCCTCAGCAATTTTCGCATCACTGTCAGTTGCATCATACAAACTATCAACATCCACAACTGGAATGTCTGGAATGTATGGCTCATACCCAGGACAGTTCGGATCAAACTGCGGATCATAACAAGGATCTACTCTATAACTGTAGATCACACTTGGATCCGTAACCGAACCGTTGCCCTCAACCTCAATCGAACCATCCCCCCAATATGATCTATGAATGTTTGGCAAACCAATTACTTTATTGATCTCAGTGCCACCCAATGACCCAGGACGCCATTCGTCCGTTTCTCTAAAGATGTATCCAGTTCCTAATGCATTTTCATTCTGCACATGGACTGTGACACTATCTTGTACTTGCTTTTGTATTGTATAGTTGTACAATACTGCATTCACCTCCAGCCCAGGAGGATCTGGGAACACGTTATCCATGCTCCAACCCAAACCGTTGGAAGCGGCATTGCCTGTGTATCCGTAGTAAGGTGAAATGCTCTCAGAATAAGAGGAGCAAGGCACCAAGACCACCGATACCATAAGTAGCAGCTTCTTCAACATTTACTTTATCCGATTCTTCTAATTCTTTTCTAGTTGTTTCAACATGGGATTCCCACGCCAACTTCGCTTCCTCGCCAATCTTACCTTCATATGGGCAAGGAGTGCCAGCCATTCTCATACCTTCAAACACTGCTTTGTCCTGACACATAATGGACACTGCTGCAACTTTCATTCCCATATCGTACAGCGTCTTTGCTTTCTTGAGTCGAACGCAGTTCTCCTCTGTAAAGGTTGTACCAGCACTGATGCCAAGAATCTGTGTCTGTACTGCACCAGCAACACCAACAGTACACAAGTCGCTGTTACTGCCTGCACTAAACTGGGGGGAGATTGCTGAAGGAGGAGGCTGCTTGATGGTGGTTTCCATACTGCCTCTTGTAGTGATATTACTATCAGCAGTGGATTCAGTTACAATGGGATCAACCGCATAAACTGATGCGGACAGAGTGAGTCCCAGCAATAAAGCGAATAATCTTGACATCCATCATCTCCATAGTGTTTTCCCATATTTATATTGGCGTGTTTTCTAAGAGTTGTTATAAATACACTATGCAACACCTGCGAAAAGACGCAGGTGTTTTTTCATTTACATGCCATTTTGGCACTGGAGGTCTATACAGAAGATGGAAGCAAAGATGTGGAACGCATCAGGTTGGATTGAAATTGGCACTTCAACCGATGCAGATATCGAATTCAAGTTCAATGATCTATTGAGAGATTCAGGATTTACTGTACTGAATTTTGTTGATCATGTATTTGAACCTTTTGGCTGGACTGCGCTCTGGCTGTTGGGAGAATCTCACTTTGCGATTCATACATTCCCAGAAGAGAACAAGTATTATTGGGAACTGAGTTCGTGTATCGAAGATAAGTACAACCTGTTCATGGAACATCTGGAGTATTGATATGGCATACGAATACTGGGGATACCATCTGATGATGGACTGTTCAAAGGGTGTCGTAACGCTGGTGCGTGACGAGGCAAACATTCGTGCGTTCGCCAAAGAATTGGTCGAAGCAATTGATATGAAAGCATGGGGCGAACCTGTTGTAGAACATTTCGCTACACATAATCCAGATGCTGCTGGTTATAGTTTGCTTCAGTTGATCGAGACAAGTAACATCGCTGGTCACTTTGTTGACAAGAACGGCGACTTCTATCTAGATATCTTTAGTTGTAAACCATATGATGTTGAGATTGCGAAGTCTGTGGTTGAAAAATACTTTCAACCGATGAAGATAAAAACAACCTACATTGAACGACAGGCATAAAAAAAGGGGGACTTCGGTCCCCCTTATCACATTCAGCGAAGGAGATTACTGAATTTTCTTCATCATCTTATCAGCCATATCTGCAGTCAGTGGCACATAACCATCTTTCTCAACAATATGCTGCCCCTCTTTTGAAAGAACCATACGAATAAACTCATATGTCATCTTGTCAAGTGGCTTGTTAGGTGCTTTGTTGACATAGATGTACAGGAAACGACTAAGAGGATATTTGCCATTCAGTGCATTCTCTGGAGTTGCTGGAATAAACGCATCGCCTTCTTTCTTAGCAAGTGGCACTGCCTTTACGCCAGAAGTCTGATAACCCATACCCGAGTAACCGATACCATTCACAGAAGAAGTAACAGACTGAACCACAGACGCAGAACCTGGCTGTTCATTCACGCTGTTCTTGTAGTCACCCTTACACAACCCCTTCTTCTTGAAGTAACCATAAGTGCCTGATACAGAGTTACGACCATACAACTGAATTGTTTTATCAGCGAATGCGCCAGTTACACCTACATCACCCCATGTCTTAGCATCTTTATCATAACCACACTTTCTTGTGCTTGAGAAAATCGCATCAACCTGTGGAATGGTCAATCCCTCAACAGGGTTGTCTTTGCTGACAAATACTGCCAACGCATCAATAGCAACAGGAATAGCAGTTGGTTTATATCCATACTTTGCCTCAAATGCTTGTAGTTCTTTATCCTTCATTTTACGAGACATTGGTCCAACATTAGAAGTGCCTTCTGTCAACGCAGGTGGTGCAGTAGAGGAACCTGCTGCTTGAATACCAACATTTACATTAGGATATTGCTTACGAAACTCTTCTGCCCAGAAGGTCATTAGATTTGCGAGAGTGTCAGAACCAACTGAGTTGAGATTACCAGAAACACCAGATACTTTGTTATAAGAAGGAAGTTCAGCAGCGTTAGCTGAAACAGCATAGGCAGCAACCATTGCGATTGCACCAAGAAAGTTTTTTAAATCCATTTAATCTTCTCCAAACATACAAAAAGGAATGCCCCCACGGCATCCCCTCATAATTATTTAATAAAATTATCAAAAAAAGGCATTACGAATACATTAAACTTTTATTAAGATTTGATTAAATAAAAAAGGGAGCCGAAGCTCCCCTTTGATCGCTCTAAGAATAAACTTAGAATGCCATGTTCAGACCAACCATAGTGGTTGAATCTGCGCCAGCAGCATCATTGTCGCTGTAGTTGACATAAGCAGCTACATTCTTAGAGAAGTTGTGAGCAACTTCAACAACATAAGTGTCAACACCATTTTCGATAGTTTCATAACCACCAGTCAGAGTGTTGTTGCCACCGATAGAAGTTGAACCAACAACGGTGTAAGTATCTACACCAGCGTCAGAACGCTCAGCAGTTGCACCAAGATTAAACTCACCAACAGAACCAGAGGCAGCAATTGCCTTAGTTACCGCATCAGTGGTCTTGTTCTTGCTGTAGTATGCAGTGACGGCAGCTGGACCAACATCGATGCCACCAGCGACTTCGTATGCGTCCATCTTATCTTCGCCTGCGTTGTCAGCAATTACTGAACCAGCAACACGAACAACACCAACTTCACCCATAACGGCAACGGCAGAATCTACACGACCAGCGTTGTCGGAAGTGAAAGAAGTACCATGGAAGGCATCAACAGTGTCAGAAACCTGAGACTTCTCAAGATTCTTAAAACGACCTGCCTGAACAGTAACACCAGACATGGACAGACCTACATACTGATCACGAGCAGTTGCAGTTGAACCAGTTTCAGTGCCCAGATCCATGGACAATACTGCGAATGCAGAAGCACCGTTACCGAGATCTTCTACTGCCTTAACACCAAAGTAGTTGTCATCACCATTTACATTCCAAGCACTATTGGTGCTTTCCAAACGCTGCTCAACATTACCGAACAGGGTAACATCAGCTTGAGCAGACATAGCAGCAGCGAGTACTGCGGTTGCAAGAATAGTTTTCTTCATTTTAACTCCTTTTTACTTGCAAAAAACTCCGCCCACCCCCATGGTGAACGGAGTTGTATTGGTTACTTCTTACTGTGCGTGGTAAGGTGCATAACCATAGTATGGCTGACGATAACCATTACCGTACAGACCATTGTCACCAGCGAAGTGAGAGGTGCCGTCCATCTTAGCGGAACCTTCAGCATTAATTGCGATGCTGAACTTACCAGTGCCAGAGGCATTACCGTTACCAAAGCCAGCAGCTGTAGTATCGGTGTAGCCATTTACATTGCTGTCACCATCATTGCCATAAAAAGCGAAAGATGAAGTTGAAGCAAGGATAGCTGCGATTGCGATAGTCTTTTTCATAAGATTTCTCCTGTATTTAGTGAATAAAAAAAGTCAAGTAGTAAAAATCAAACGAACCGTTGTACAAACGATACGCTCAAAGAACTTCCCCAAGAAAATTTACAAGCGTTACAACATACATTACAGCACCGATTACAAACACTGTTAGATGTCCTGGGTATTTGCAAACTTGTTTTAGCATATAACTAAATCCTTATATTTACATCCTAAGAAAAGGGGAATCGCTTCCCCTATCTCATCATACATTGTATTATACTAAATGCTTGAATAAAAGTCAAGCGTTTTTTTCTTATTTCATTCTTTTTTTCGTTTTCGCCTGAAATACGCTACTTTCTAGATTCTTTTTATTCTATCGTAAAGTATTTCAACTGTTGTTATATAGTCGAATCGTTTCTTGTAGATCACTGATCCAGTTGTCACGCTTTTCAATAAACACTTGAGCATCATCCTCGTGCTCAACGCCAATAATAATGACGATCTTATCTACAGGTATGCCTGTGCGCTCCTCAAACATCACACAGTACGCCGACGCCTGTTGAAAGTAAGAATGAATGTATTCTTTTTTCTTCAGCTTGCCTGCCGTTTTGAAGTCGATGACGGAGACTCTTCCATCAAACTCAGCGATACAGTCGACTCGACCAGCCACGCCCAAGTATGCAGAGTACAACGGTTTCTCCTGCATATAAACAAGACCGACGTGTTCATCCAACACTCGTTTGATGCCGCTAAACATCTCACGCTCGTGTGGCAGGAACTTCTTTACATCAAGTTCGTTGTTGAGGTAGTCCTCGCACATTTGATGCACGTTAGTACCTCTGCGGGCAGCTTGGGTAGATATACGATTTGCTTCGGTCTCACCAACTCGCTTGCGCCACTCAGCAATTCCAGCACGAGAAAGAACACCAAGAACAGTAGTAATGGAGGGGAACTTGCCTTCAGGTGTAACATACAAACGGCGACCGTTCCCCTCCTCTGTTAGATACTCTTCTAATTGTAGATCTGTTTTGTGTTCAAATTTTCGCATGCTAAAATGTATTCACGGACTAGCCCACTGCGGACAATATCGTCAGTCTGGAAATTAATTATATCAAAAGATTCCATATTTGTCAAGATATTTAAGAACTGCGAGAGTCCAGACGATTCTTTAAATCGTTCAGAAGTGAGATCATCTTGTTTACCATCGCCGCATAGGATAATGCGAGAGTTCTCACCAACACGTGTGATGACAGAATGGAGTTCCTGGAAACTGAGATTCTGTGCCTCGTCAACCATGATGATAGCATCATCCCATGTTTGACCACGAATAAACGAAGTGGTGACAAACTCGATCTTTCCTTTGTTTTTGAGGATGTCATATGCATCTCCCCTGTTAAACATACCTGCCAGCAGGTCACGGTATGGTGCTTCATATACTTTAGTCTTTTCGGTTATGTTCCCAGGAAGGAACCCCATATCTCTTGTTGGAACAACAGAACGAACAATAATGACCTTTTGTTTGCCATCAACTTTTTCTAGAACATCTCGAATGCCGAGATAAAGAGAAAGGAATGTCTTTCCTGTTCCAGCGCAACCGTGAAGTACGATTTGATTGCCAGAACCGTATGATTCAAAAGCCATTCTTTGTGTGTATGTTAGAGGTTCAATTTCCTCCAGCTTCATACCAGATTGTTGTGTATGTTTTCGTTCTTTTCGTTCCTTTTTTCTCTGGTGTTTTTCGATATAGTATTCAAAGTCTTCTATATTACCGCCAGATAGATTGTAAGACATAGAGTCTCCTGTTGTTATGGTTATAGTCCCTCCATAGTATAAGACCCCTTCTTCCCATAACCAGCTTTCTTAACTGCTTTATCAACCAACACTTGTTTAGAGGTCCTGCCCCCATTCACTTTTTCAGCGAGAGCAGAGTTTGGATGTGCTTCTGCGATGCGAGAAAGATTTTCTTTCCAGCCAGCATCGTTGGTCATTTTACCTGTTCCTCTAGCGAGAGACGGTGCGCCGAGGATAAGAGATTGGACATGAGGATTCTCTTCAAGGAATGTTTCCTTTTCAGAAATCTTCATAAATGTTGAAAACTGCTCACCAGTTTCGGTGTTCAAAAAATCATACAAAGGCAAGGTTGTTCTCCATTGCATCAGCAAACCACTTTGGGGTTGACCGATTTTTCCACTTAGCAAAGTTCTTCTTTTCAGTTATATAGTAATTCTTGTATGCCTCCACCACGTCAGAACGCTTACAATGATCAGGCATTGCCTGCGGTGGCTCGGTCATTGGACCAATAGGAATATTTTTTGGTGCAGTTGCAAGAAGTGTGCGCAACTTGGAGTCGGTAGCGTGTACTTTGCCGTAGCGGTGCGTGTATTCTTCGCAGAGTGCTACGAACAACTCGTACAGGTATGTGTAATTGCCACTGGACTCACGAAGCCAAACATTATCAGGATGATTAATGTGAGAAGCGAGGTAAAGAGTATCGTCACGCCAATCAGGAAGCGTGAATCGTTTAATCGATCGACCCGACTTAGTGTGTCCAAGTACACAATTGCCGTCAAGAATACGATGAGTAGTAGATAGAAGTTGTGCATATTCAATAATCATTTTGACGACATGTTTGTCGCAGTGTTCTTGAGCGCATTGTACTGGATCATTATGAAGATAGAAGATGTTCATTGGGCATAATACCGTTGGCTTTCGTAAACTCTTGCTTCAGCCAATCATAATAAAATGTTGTGTAATCGTCAAGCGTTTTTGGTGCTTCACCGTAGAGCAATGCTTCTTCTTTGTGGAGATACCACATCTGCAGTACGAATTCTTCAAACCTCATTACGAACCCCTTCGGTATATTCCTCATCGTCATGTTCGTGTTCAATATAGTAATCTACTTCTTCTTGCAAAGTTCCCCAAACAACCTCGTCAATAAATTCACGAGTGTAATCCCACGCTAGACTTTGTCCTTCGTCAGTCCATTCTTCATCTTCTTCGTTCCACTCAGCTCGAAGATCTTCGTGTTGTTGAAGCATATGCTCTTGCATTTCTTCCCATTGCCACTCACGTCCTTCGTCCCAGCCACCATTGTTCCAAGTTGACCAACCCACAAAGTTCGGCATCTCATCTTCGTATGTGATCGAAGCAACCAGTTCAGGATCTACTTTATAAATTTCTTCGAAGATATACTGAATGCCATCAAAAGGAACCGACCAAGCAGACTCAGTACTGAATCCATGATCGCCACAGTCCTCCATGTAGCACCACTTAGCACCAATGTTATCAATGTTCCAGCTGTATGTCCCTGGACCATCCTCAGATTCCTCCAGACCAAAGATGTCATGCATATTGAAGGAGTATGTCCCTTCTTTATCCCAACCATCCAGACGACTGCACAGTTCGGCAAAACGCTTCTGTCCAGCTTCGGAAATACGATTGAAATTTACATAGGTGTTTACATGATTCGCCATTACTGTGACTCCCACCAATTGATTAAATTAGAAAAACCTGCTGAAAGAGGAGAGTATTCATTCAACTCTTCATCCCAAAACTTTTGTACTTCAGCGATTTGCTCTTCAGTCAAATCTTCGATCGCTTCAACATTATAGTGCTCAAGGACATATTCCTCAACCCACTCAGTTGCAGTGTTATAAAGATTGTCTTCCCACTTATGGATTCTTGGCCATTCAAACGCCATTATCCTCTCCTCATCTTAGAAATTGCCTCAGCGTGTTCTTGCGAGATTACAGGTACAGCGTTGGACTTGTGCATTGTAGCAATACCCTTTACCAGTGTTCCAGTATAGCGCATCGGCTCAATTTTGTCAACCATCATTTTGCCTGTGCCATAGTAACTCGGCACATGAGCAGTTTCTCGCCGATAGGTTTCGGCTGGTTTGTACTCACGATCGTTAGATATCTTGGGGGCGACATACTCGCCGTTTGGATTCATCCGCAATCCCATCTTTTTTGCGAACTGCTTTCTTGCTTTCAGCTTTCTTGCTTGCTCCAGTTCCCTTTCCCTTCGAAGACATTGGAGTTTCTTTTTGCTCATCATAAATGACATTGCCCTTTTCGTCAGTAATCACGGTGCGCCAAACCCAAGATAGTTCGGCTGATCGTTTGATCTCAGAATTTAAATTTTTTCTGGTTGGGAATACCTCAAACTCGTTCTCGAATCCGCCTTCCCAATAGTGCTTGCCTGTCCACATTTTCATTTGGTCACCGCCATCCACAAACCAACATTGGATAGCGCATATGCGAAGTATGCAATGCCCATAGGAATATTCCCCTTGAAGAATTGATCAATGCTGACAACCGAATAGATGGTGCCAGTAATCATAATCAAATATCCGCTCATTGAATCATCCTTGGTCCCATGGTGATGCGACCAAACTTTTCAAAGTAACCTCTAGCTTCTAGGTAATTTTTTGCGGCGCAGGTCATCCGTGTCGGGATGCCGTTCGGTGCGACCGAAGAAGTAACCACCACCATTGCTTCCCACTGGTGCATTAACAACCCTCGTCAAACTCATCGTCGGCATAACCATTGAAGTGAGTATTCTCAATCATAGCCGAATAGTCGTGTTCTGTCAACCACTGACCAGACTCAATCATGTACTGATCATACTCTTCCCAGCTTACTTCGATTGTATCATTCATAGTTTGATCTCCTTGAATGTGCGACCTTTCTTAGAAAAGATTCGAGATGGTTTGCTGAACATAATCTTGTCTTTCGTGCCTTCTTTAATATACCCCACACAAGAAGATCCGTCAAATATGTAAATGTGATTGGGAATGCGAGCATACGCATCCGACCAATCAGTAGTTTCCTGTAGATACTTCATATCAACCTTCGTGTAAACGACCAGACACGGTGTTCTTGTACACCTCGTCAGGATTGAATTTGTGTTTCGTGTAACCACGCTTTTCGTCTTTCTTGCGGTCACGCATCACTGCGGACTTATTGAAAGTGCCAGCGTTTTTTGCAACTGGATTATTCATGCTGCCTCCAAAATTGAATCCATCTCAGCGATCACTGGATGATTATACGGCAAACCAAGGTCATAAGCAACCTGCTCAGCACCATAGTATTTCAAAGAATCCTGATCGAATGAATCAAGAACCCAACGCAGAGCGGTCTTGCGATCGCCAGCACCGAGCGTGATATTCATCTCAATGCGAGACTCAAGCGCAGCAATCTGCTTTGCCTGATACTCACGCAACTCTGCTTCTTGTTCACGCAGAGTGTCAACCAAATAGTCCCACTGGTCTTGCTTCCGACCAGCGTCCAAAGACATCCAGTAGTCCCAGGCACTTTGCCCTGGACGGCAACCGAACACGTCTTTGTGAAGGTCAGAATAAAGTTCGTCAGAATAAGTCCACATATCTCTCTCCTTTCTCAATATGCACCTATTATATCCGATCCTGGGGCAAAAGTAAAATTCGGATTCTTTATGACCCCATAAACTCAGTTTATGCTGCCTCAGCAGCTTCCAGCATGTATTCATACTCACTGTACACCCACTCAACAGGGCAGTCCAGCTTTTCAGCGATTTGCTCAAACGAAAGACCGTTTGGCGCACCCACATTTTCTTCAATCATTTCTTGAAGATCAAATACAAAATTACCCATTTTAGACATAATATACTCTCTCTTATACAAGTTCAACAATGTTACCAGAAGTCGCTGCTATGCAGGCGATAGCATTTTCTTCTTTGTAGCGATCTTTGTAGTGAGCCAGAACGCTGGTGGTTTCAAAACGATATCCCTTTTTGTAACGACGATCTTTGACTGTCAGTTTTACTGGAATGGTGAAGTAAGTCAACATATTTCTCTCCTTTTTTCTCTCATTTCTCAATTTATGCACCTATTATATCCGATCGTGCGACAGTTGTAAAGTCCCCTGAGGAACTTTTTGCGATGGTATTTTTTATGACCCCATAAGTGGGGGGAGAAAGGTCTGATGCAACTTACTGATTTGAAAGGTAAATTCAGACCGACTATCAATGACTTAGCAGCTTTTTGTTGCAGCTGCACGCTGGTGGGGGGAGTTGCCCCTGCGCACGAAAGAAATAGGGGCAACTCCTTACAAATCAATGACTTACGAGATTGGAGACGGAATGCAAGTCATTGATTTTGCTTGATTTGTTTGTCCAGCTCTTCGAGCTGCTCTACTGGGGTTTTGTCTTTCTTGCCGAAAATCTTATCCCAATTATCTTCAAATTGTTTTCTATCGGAAATCGGTCTGGGTTTTGATCCTTTTCCGCCATGCCATTTTGACATAATGTTATCTCCAATAAAATAAAAATAAAATGCTCAGTTTATCCACATGAGCTGGTGGCGAGGCTCGCTCCGACCAGTGCGCTTTTATACTCATCACGAGAGTTTTAATCAATTTTTCTTCCTGCAATATAATCTTGTGGAATATTATCGCCTCTTTTTATCTTTTTGTTTTCTTTTCCATTAGTAATCCACATTGTTCCATATTGTGAATTTTTCCTTGGATCAGATAATCTTTCCTTTGCCTTTTCGGACATAAGTTTTTTTGTACTTTCTTTATGCGATTTTCCGTAAAAAGTTCCTTTGGGATTATTTTTCTTCGAAGTTTTGTTTGCAAGTTTTAAATTTTCTTTGACTCGATTTCTAAATTCTTCATCACTATTGTATTTCGTTAACCATCTTTCGGTTTGCTCTGCTCTTGTCATTAAAGATGACAATCGGTTTTCTGTAAGAAATATTTCTGGATTTGAATTTATATAATCAAATCCGCCAAACCCACCAATCTTTAAATTATATGTGTTTTCTTCAGAAAGAAAATCTTCATTTACAATTTCTGCTTCCTTAGCATACATATCTTCTGGATTGTCAAATACAAACAAAATTTGTTTTTCAAAATTTTCAACGCCATGTTTTTCGATAGAGCGTTTTAAATACTTTCCAGAACCCATATAGTTGTCATCAAGATCGTTGGTCTTATGCGAACCAATATAGAACTTGCCATTGATCTTGTTTGTTACTTTATAAATTAAATAATGCATAAGAATCCTCCTATACAAGTATTTATAAAGTTCAAGTCTTGACAACAAGACTTTTGTGTCTCCCTGCGAGGATTTGAACCTCGGACACATGCTCCCAAAGCATGGATGTTACCAGACTACACCACAGAGAGATATTTTTTTTCAAGAGGAATTAGAATTCCAATCTACAATTAAGTGTATTCTATTTTCTGAAGATTCATTACGAACGCTATGTACAGCAGAATTGTTTATCTCAACAATTTCGCCTGTTTGTATATTTTTTTCTTCATTATCTACAACAAATATTACATTGTTGTTTGTCAAAATTGGTATATGTATTCTGTTATTTGACAGAAGACTTTCTCCAGAGTCAGCGTGACTTAATATTGAAGAATTAGGATTTAAGTTTGAAAATAAAATTCTAACAAAATATCCCTCTCCATTGTAAAACGCATTTAATATTTTCTTTAGTTCTAAGAAAAACTCTTCATTATAATACGAATCAAAAAAACTTGTTTTTGGCGCAACAATATTTCTATTTGCAATTAAAGAATCTTTTGACCAAAGAATAGGAATTACACTAGTGTTGACATGTTGCTCATATTCATAATTTCTTCTTTTGGTATATATGTTTTCCCAATCGTTTTTATGCGAAAACAAATTTTGATAATATGAAACATCAATGTTGCCAATAAAGTTGTAGTTTTTCATTATTGTTTCTTTATTTAATTTGGTGCCGACAGAGAGACTCGAACTCCCAACCTACTGCTTACAAGGCAGTTGCACTACCAATTGTGCTATGTCGGCAAATTCTTAAACTTCTCTTGATGGATTATATACTGCTGCCAACGAAAGTTCTTCAACAAATTTCTTTTGGTCTTCAATATAGGCAAGCAATCTTTTAATAAACATATCTGCTCTTGGATCAACCAGAACTTCTTCTACTTTGCCATGAGAATAAACCCCAGTTGGATCGTCATAATCTGTATAAAACCCACCGCAATCCATAGCGCAATTCGGTTTCTGCAACTCTTTTAATTCTTCATTAATCATAGTCCGATAATCCTTAAAAATGCGTTTCCAATAATCACACCCAGAGCAATAATTATAACCTTTCTCGCATCAATCGTCAATCGTTTCATAACATCCTTGTTATTATAATTGGCGCAGCGACAAGGAATCGAACCTCAACTTGTGGTTTTGGAGACCACCGTCATGCCATTAGACCATCGCTACAACTGGTGCCCTCGGCTGGACTCGAACCAGCAACCTACAGCTTAGAAGGCTGTTGCACTATCCATTGTGCTACGAGGACGGAATTTGGGCTGCCCTATCTCCACGCATCGAAACGAAGAGATTTGAATTCTTCTCATGCCGACAGCCAACATGAGTATATCTGATCAACCACGGTGTTAATTCACCGTCAGGAAACCACCGAGATCAGCTTCAGCGGTTTCCCTATTTACCCTATGCGGGATAAATTAGGCAGCGAAACCAGCAGCGTATGCTGCGGCAACCATCGCACGAGACGGAGTGCCCAGACGATAGAAAGTCTTGGTTTCACCCTTAGAGTTGGTCTTTGCGTTTGCATAGATCGCATAACCCTGGTGACGAACCTGACGAACGACTTCGTACGGATTCTTCGCATTGAAGCGAGCACGAATCTGCTTAGCAGTCAGTTCTTCGCCTGCCTTGAAAGCAGCCAGTACACGATCAGCCTGAGAAGCAACAACAGTCTTAGTAGCCATGATATAATATCCTCAATAAAATAAAAACAAATTAGCCAACGATCCGAGCATAGATTTCTTTCCAGCTGCGGACTCGATCGACATTTTCACTTACATGATCCAAGTTATGATCATGTTCCATCAGTAAAGGACGCAACCCCATTTGGAAACCAAGTTCCGCATTTTCTGGTTTGTCCTCAACCCACCAGCACTCTGAGTCACGATAGAACTCAAGAGCCTGATCCTTGTCGGCACCAGTGTCGAGATAGATATAACGCTCGAACACTGTATCGCCAAATAATTCACGCAAGTTTTTAGTACGCAGATGCTGACTATATTCGTCATCACTCAGCGAACTGATGCAATGGAAAACATACCCATGCTCTTCGTGTAACTTCTTTACATACTTGATGGCATCCTTATGCGGAGGCAGCTTACGAATCCAAGCAGACTCGTTGAACATCTTTGCCAGTCGCTTACCATCACTCGTTTCGTAACGAACCGCAACACTATATGCGTTTGGGTTTGTTACATTATAACCATGCCTCTTCATCCACATGTCGAAGGCATATACCCAGTCAAGCAGGACGCCATCAGCGTCAGTCAAAATCACTTTATTATGCATCATGACAATACCACCACAGCGGCGATAAAGTATAACAAACCAAGTTGTTCGTTTCCACTCCGACCCTCTGTCCACATCTTGTACGCAAAATACACAGCCAGAAGAACCGAAATACCCTTGCCGATCATCGGCAACATTTCACTCACATTCATCATATATCCTCAAATCAAATTCTAATTGAATCCAGTACTTTTGTCAACCCCTCTGTCGTCTGAATTTTTTTGATGATCTCCAAACGACGAGGAGAGTCCATATTAAAAATAGCATCACGGATCATCTTCGCTTCTTTCGGATGAACCATAATCTCGTGACCATTATCAGTGATCACCGTGTTCACAGGTTTAAACTTAGCAGGATCCACAACTTCACGAGCGGACTCGGAGTCTAGAATCTTGCCCAGCTGTTCCATCATCGATGCGTTTTTGAATGCTGGATCAAAGTCCATCTCGCCGCACTCACCGTGCATAGCGTATGCGTCATACCACATTACTTGGTCTCCTTCAGGATTTCATCAGTCAGTCGGCGAATCGCTTCCTTCTTCGCTTCACGCTGCGGACGATTTGATTCATAAATCTGTCCAG